>Ga0208017_100050_pt1 | contig 51512 bp, 40 predicted proteins | sample 30_taG_FD_184104 | JGI IMG/M metagenome (GOLD analysis project Ga0208017, IMG submission 184104) | Marine viral communities from Cariaco Basin, Caribbean Sea - 30_WHOI_OMZ (SPAdes) (version 2) | ecosystem: Environmental > Aquatic > Marine > Oceanic | place: Caribbean Sea: Cariaco Basin... | reverse complement strand
AGGTCATGCCCTCATCTAAGCTTTTTAAGACTTGTTTGCGATAATCTAAGGAGTAAGTCATAGTTGTTTATAGTGGTAATCGTTTAGTTGATTTATTTTATAACATTTTTGTGGTCAGGTGACTATAATACCATCTTTGTTTAAAACATATTTTTTTTGATTAGATTTAACTAGCTGAATACTTTCTGATGCATTCTTTATTTTACTATAGTCGATACACTCTAAAAATGTCATCGCGCTACTGGGATGAATTTTGCGCAGCCTCTGGGAACGCAGCACGCAAGTAAAATTTATACCAGTAGCGCGTTTAAATCCATAACAGTTTTACATTCAGCTAACTATAGTCAATTCTTTGGACGTTGAGTTGGAATATTTTTTTCTTCGAGATCTTTAAGACGCAACCAACCTGTCTTTGAACCCTTTAGATAAGAAGTCTCTACCCAATCATCTTTAGTAGATAGCACCTCAATCTCATCACCTGCTATAAAATATGATGAAGTCTTAGAATTAATATTAGGCTGCTTATATATAAAAGCTCTTTCTACATTTATAATATATTCTATAGCATGTAATTCTGAATCTGTATTTATTTTGGATATTTGTTGATTTTTATTTTTAAGTAATATTGCATGTTTACGAGCAGAAACACCTAAGTCAGCAGGAAACTCTTTAAGCATCCAAATTACTTTTTTTTCTTCTAAAGTTAAAATTGCTTTGCCTTGTATGTTATCGAATGAACTATCAAATGTTATTAAATATCGATTATCACCTATAGCAAAGCCTTGGAAATCGTTAAGACAGTCAATTTTCTTACCATACCTACTAATATAGCAATATTTACCTTCAATATTGGATGTAGATAAGTCATCTATATCTACAGATAAAGACGAGATAGGTTCCTGATTAGAGTCGTAAGTATCGACGCTCCATTTACCGAGATACTGTGAATAGTTGCGACTGTCTGACTGACTAGAGATAGAATTAGAGGTAGATAAGGTATTACTTTGTTGATGATTAACCGTTTCTGAACTACAACTGGATTGGAACAACATTAAAATTGATAATAAAATCAGTTTTTTGAAAACGGTCATAGTTGATTTCTTATACTCTTTGTCACAAATTAATTTAATTGTGTAAAATACTGTGGACTAAGTTTCAAATATTAGCATTCAAATAACTTTCAACTCTATTGAGCCAACCTTTAATATATTTACTATTTTTAGGTCTCTGTCTTACAAGCATATGGTAATATAGTAACCTGACCACAAAAATGTTATAAAACAAATCAACTAAACGATTACCACTATAAACAACTAAGACTTACTCCCTAGATTACCGCAAACAAGTTTTAAAAAGCTTAGATGAGGGCATGACCTTTGCCGAAGCTGCTGTTTTCTATGATATCAGTCCAACGACCATACAGAAGTGGAAAAAGCGTCTTTATAGTAAAACCACCCGATATATTAAGCCCTACAAAATAGAGGATGAAGCCCTAGCTCAAGATGTCAAAGACCACCCTGACGATTATCACTATGAGCGAGCACAGCGTTTTAATTGTAGCCCAACAGGCATCAGCAAAGCCTTAAAGCGTATTGGTGTTAGCAAAAAAAAAGACACTTGAGCATCCCAAAGCTTGTCCACTAAAGAGGGCTCACTACCTACAAAAACTTAACCACTACATCGCTCAAGGCTTTGCTATTGTCTACATGGATGAGAGTAGCTTTGAGAGTGAAACGATGCGTCCTTGTAGTTATGCACCCATCGGTAGCCCTTGTATTGACCGCTATAACTGGCAATCCAAAGAGCGAACCAACGTCATTGGTGCGCTCTTTGGCAAAATGCTGTTTGCACTCGATTGCTTAAAGAGCAACATCAATAAAGAGGTTTTCTATCACTGGTGCAAGATCACGCTGGTACCAAAGCTTAAGAAAAAATGTGTGATCGTTATGGATAATGCGACGTTTCATAAGCGCGTTCAAAAGCTGCTTAACAGGCATGATCACAGGCTTCTATTCTTACCACCTTATAGTCCTGAATTAAATCCCATCGAGAAAAAATGGGCTCAAGTGAAGTTTCTACGCCAAGGCTGGATGGAAAATGACTTATCTAAATTGTTTTATGATATTCATCCAAATCATAACTCTTTTGTAGTGCAGTGACTATAAGTCATGCTCACTTAAACGGCTATAAAAACCATGAGCCGCCGCTACGGCAATGGCATAGACCAAGTCAAACAATAGCTCAAACGTGGTCAAAGGCCTGTTTGGCTCATTCATTGGTATCACGCGCTCGAATAGGTTTTATTTTGAGCCTACTTATCATCTATGGTGTTCCAGGTTTTATAAATTCGTATAGTTATTTTATTCTGACTGCTTAGACTAAAGCATACTCGCCTGCAATAATTTCTTGGCATACGGATGCTTTGGATTATCAAAAATAGCTTCGGTCGCTCCAGACTCGATGCACGTGCCTTCTTTTAGTACCATAATATGCTGGCATAAAGCGCGCACAACCTTTAGATCGTGACTGATAAACACATAGCTGATGTGCAATTTTTCTTGAATCTCTCGTAGCAAGCTGACCACCGTGACCTGCGTGGTGCTATCAAGTGCAGACGTTGGCTCATCAAGTATCAGCAGCTTCGGCCGCATCACAAGCGCACGAGCAAGCGCTACCCGCTGACGCTGACCGCCTGACAGCTCATGCGGATAACGCTGGGCAAACTCAGCAGGCAGGTGCACGGTCGCCAGACTATCCATCACTGCCTGCTGACGGGCGACCTTAGCCACGCCTTGTACCAACAGCCCTTCTTCAACTATCTGCATCACCGTCATACGCGGATTGATACTGGCAAAGGGGTCTTGAAATACCATCTGAATCTGCGAACGGAATTTTCGCAGCTTACTCCTAGACAGTACCGCGATATCTTGGCCGTTCACCACAATCTGACCACTGATGCGTGCTTGATGACTCAGTAATTGACTCAGCGCAAGGGCAATGGTGGTTTTGCCAGAGCCGGACTCGCCAACGATGCCGAGCGCCTGCCCTTTTTGCAGCGTCATATCGACGTTTTTTACTGCATCAAACCAGCGCTTGACGCCACCAAACAGACTTTTTTCAATCGGAAACTGTACTTGTAAATGACTGACTTGCAATACGGTTGGCCGCTGACTGTCATCCTCAAATAGATCTAATGCTTGCCCAAAATCTTGCTCGATAAGGGTGCGAGTATAGTCAGATGCTGGCTGATTAAACACCTCGGCAGTTGGCCCTTGTTCGACCATCTGACCCTGGCGCATGACGATGACGTTATCGCTATAGCGTTTGACCAAATTAAGATCATGGCTGATGAGTATCATCGCCATCTGATGCTGCCGCTTGAGCTTATCTAGCAGCTCAAGAATCTCATACTGCAGAGTGACATCCAGCGCAGTGGTCGGCTCATCAGCGATTAAGATATTAGGCTGCTGCGCCAATGCCATGGCGATCATTACCCGCTGGCGTTGGCCACCGGACAGCTCATGTGGGTAGCGATGCAGCTTATCAGCAGGGTCATTGATATTGACATCACTTAGCAAAGCGATGCTCCTGTCTCGCCAGTGCTTTTTGGGTACGCCGCTTAGACGCAACGACTCGGCCATTTGCTTAGCAACCGTATGTAATGGGTTCAACGCTGTCATCGGCTCTTGAAACACCATAGCAATGCGCTGACCACGGATAGCGCGCAGCGCTGCATCACGTGTTTTATGATTGCTTATCGGCAATGTTGTCATTTTTTCCGCGTCTGCTAACTGCACTTCACCTGTGACGCTCAAGCTATTTGGTAGCAAGCCCAACAGTGCAAGACTGGCGATCGACTTGCCAGAGCCTGACTCGCCGACGATAGCCAGCGTCTCCCCTTGTCGCAGCTCGTACGTTAGCTTATCGACCAAAACGATATCTGCGTCAGTGACGATACTAAGTTTATCTACTACCAGCATGAGCTTGTTTTGTGTATTGCTATGATTGTCACCCAAAAGGCTGCTTTGCTCAGTAGTAGTTATCATATTGGCGTTTATCATCTTATCAGTTGTCATTTTAGGAGCGCCTCGGATCAAAGGCATCACGTAGTGCTTCGCCAATAAAGATAAGCAAGGATAAAATAAAGGTTAAACTAAAAAACCCTGATAGTGCCAGCCAAGGCGCATCAAGGTTGTTTTTGCCTTGTACCATCAGCTCACCAAGTGACGGCGAGCCAGGCGGTAAGCCATACCCTAAAAAATCTAGCGCGGTTAAGGCAGTGATATTGGCCGTTAGGATAAACGGCAACTGCGATAAGCTAGAGGCCAAGGCATTGGGCAAGATGTGCCTCATCATAATGCGGCTGTCCGACACCCCAAGGTTACGGGCTGCGCGGACATAATCAAAGTTACGCGCCCGCAAAAACTCGGCGCGTACCAAACCGACCAATCCCATCCAGCCAAATAGCAGCATCATGGCAAACAGCATAAAGATGCTGGGACTAAACAAGCTGACCAAAATAATAATCATAAACAGCTGCGGCATCCCGCCCCACACTTCCATAAAGCGCTGCCCTGCCAAATCTACCCAGCCACCGTAATAGCCTTGTATCGCACCGACAATAATACCAATCATCGCCCCTGCCAGCGTCAAAGCCATACCAAATAACAACGACACCCGCATGCCATAAAGTATGCGCGCCAGCACATCACGACCCAAATCATCCGTACCCAGCCAGTTTTGGCTATTGGGCGGCGCAGGATAAGGCAGACCCAGCGCAACATTTGGCGTCTGATCGGCAAAAGGAATGGGCGGCATCACATAAAAGCCTTGCTCATTAATCAGCGTTTGCACCGCAGGGTCTCTATAATTGGTTTCGGTCTCAAACACACCGCCAAACGTCGTCTCAGGATAGGCCTTTAGCACAGGAAAATAGTAATCGCCTTGATACTGCACCAGTAGCGGCTTGTCATTGGCAATCACGTTGGCTGCCATACAAAGGACAAATATTAGGGCAAAAATAGCGAGCGATACGACCCCTAGACGATTGCGACGAAAGCGGTTTAGGCGTGCTTGCCAAATAGGATTTAGGCGGCGTTTTTTTGTCATCGTCATAGACGGACTTGCAGGCGCTGAAGGTAATGGTTGACTTGACATTAGCGACCCTCAAAATCAATACGCGGATCAATGAGGTGGTAACTTAAATCACTGATGAGCTGTAATAGTAGACCAACTAAGGTAAAGATAAACAGCGTGCCAAATATCACTGGATAATCACGCTGCTGAATGGCCTCAAATCCAAGCAGTCCTAAACCATCGAGTTTAAAGATGATTTCAATAAGAAAATTACCAGCAAAGAAAATCCCAACGATGGCCGCGGGGATACCAGCGATAATAATCAGCATCGCGTTACGAAACACATGACCGTACAGCACTTGACGCGCGCCTAAGCCTTTGGCGCGTGCGGTTAGGACATATTGCTTACCTAGCTCTTCTAAAAAGCTAAACTTGGTCAAATAAGTCAAGCCGGCAAAACCGCCAACGGTACTTGCTAATAGCGGCAGTGCCAAATGCCAAAAGTAATCTTTCACTTTACCCAAGGTACTTAACTGATCAAAATTCTCGGAGGTCAGTCCCTGCAGCGGAAAGATATTCCAGTAGCTGCCACCCGCAAAAAACACCAACAGTATGACGGCAAATACAAACACAGGTATCGCATGGCCAATGGCGAGTAGCATAGCAGTGGCTTTATCAATCCCTGAGCCGTGATGCATGGCTTTGTAGATACCAAGTGGGATGGCAATCATATATATCAGTAGCGTACTCCACAGCCCAAGCGAGATAGATACTGGCAGCTTTTCTATAATCAGATCGGTCACTGTCTGGCCCTTAAAAAACGACTCACCAAAATCTAACTGGGCGTAGTTCTTTAGCATCAGCCAAAAGCGCTCAGGCGCTGACTTATCAAAGCCATATTGCGCATTGATTGCGGCCACCATCTCCTCAGATAGGCCGCGCGTGCCTTGGTAGGTACTATCATTGCCGCCTGCACTGCCCGCGCCGATACTGCCGCCGAGCGCATTGTCTTTTGCGCCTTGCTCAATCAATGCCAGCTGCTGCTCCACAGGACCGCCTGGCGCCGCTTGTACAATCACAAAGTTCGCCAACAATATCAAAAATAGCGTCGGTAATATCAGCAGCAATCTTTTTAAGATATAACGACCCATATGTCAGCTTCCTAAAATAATTAGAAGTTGTTTTTCAGCTCACGTAGCGCGGCAAATACCGTCAGTGACTTATCATCATCGATCGCCATCTTGGCCTTGACACCTGCGATCACACTCGGCTCTTGTGTGCGCAAAAACACATTGACAGCACGCTCATGCGCTAAGGTCACCGGCAGTGTTGGGGTGCCTTGGGCGGTTTTTTCTTCTGCTTGCGCCAATGCTTGCTGCATCGCTTCATTAGCAGGCTCGATAGAGAGACCAAAGCGTAGATTGCTGGCAGTATATTCATGCGCTGGATACAGCAGTGTCTCGGCTGGCAGTCCGTTTAAACGCTTAAAGCTCTCATGCAGCTGCTCTATCGTTCCTGTAAACACGCGGCCGCAGCCAGCACTAAACAAGGTATCTCCGCAAAAACAATGCTTTTGACCATCGATATCTAAGACATAAGCCACGTGACTTGCCGTATGACCCGACACGTCCCATACTTGCGCCGCGCAGCCCCAGGCACTGACCGTGCTACCATCCTTGATGGTCTGGTCTTCATCGACCGTATGCTCGCCATGGGCCACCAGATGCGTCATCGGATAAGACTCTTGTAGCTCTGCCACACCGCCGATATGATCATGATGATGGTGGGTGGTCCAGATAGACGTCAGCTCCAGCTCATTGTCTTCTAGATAAGCAACGACAGGCTCAGCTTGACCCGGATCAATGACGATGGCTTGCTTGTTATTTTCATTAATGAGCGCCCAGATATAGTTGTCATTAAACGCTTTAATCGGGTGAATACGAATACTCATATCAAATCCTTACCAGTAGTTATAGGTGTTGCTTATCTTTTTATTCAAGTATTGAGAATGGCTATTTTTGATAAACGATACATTAGATATTGGGTGCCCAAGCCATCGTTTATTTTTTCAAGTAGTTATTAACGCGCGCTTCGGCTGCTTTATCTACCCACCAGTAGTCGATTCCGACTGCATTGGTCGGCAGTGTGCCATTATGGCGATACTGATTCCAGTAGGCAACATTGGTACTAGATTTGCCATATAGCGGGACCATATAGTGACCTGCGCGTAGCAGACGATCAAGGACGTGCGTATATAAGACAATCTCGTCACGACTTTCGGCGTCGCCTAATTGTTCTATCACCTCATCTATCGCCGCGTTTTTGATACCTGCCGTGTTTCGGTTGCCCGTCTCATCGGCAGCGCTACTACCCCAAAACCCTACTTGCTCAGCACCAGGCGATAAGCTTTGGGCAAATACATCGACCACCATATCATAATCAAAACGGCGCATTCGCTCGTAATATTGTGGGCCATCGACTTGCCGCAAGGTCGCATCGAACCCTAGGCGCTTGAGATTACGAATATAAGGCAGCAACACACGTCCCATAGTCTCGCCCGTCATCAGCATCTCAATCCGAGCACGCTTGCCATCAGGCTGATATAGCTGCATATCGTCATAATAAAAACCCGCATCGAGCAATAGCTGTCTGGCTTGTAATAACCCTTTGCGATTGAAGCCGCTAGCATCGCTGGTGGGTAGTTGCCATCTCGCCAGTACTGCACGGCGCTGAATCGGCTCAAGTATCGGCAGTAGTGGTTTTAGCACCTGCATCTCGGCAGGCGATGGCATGCCCGTAGCGGCAAGCTCCGAGCCATGAAAAAAGCTTTGCAGGCGCTCATACTGCCCATGAAACAGTGTCTTATTCATCCATTCAAAATCATAAGCGGCGCTCAGTGCTTGGCGCACGCGAATGTCTTGAAACAATGGCCGGCGCAAATTCATCACCAGCGCCTGCATAGGTACTGGGTTTTGACTACTGATGGTTTCTTTTTTAATGAGCCCTGCTTTTACCGCTGGGAAGCGATAACCGGTTGCCCAATTAGAGGCTTTATTTTCTGGGCGAAAGCGATATTGTCCAGACTTAAACCCTTCAAAAGCAATCTCATCACTTTGGTAATAGACAAACTTAATCCTATCAAAGTTATAGCGACCGCGATTGACCATCAAATCTCGTCCCCAGTAATTGGGATCACGGACATAGCTCACCGAGCGTCCCGCATCGACGCGGCCAAGCTTATAAGGCCCACTGCCCATGAGCGGCGTTAGGCTGATTTTTTCAAAGTCGGTATCGATAGAGGATTTGGCAAACACTGGAAACTGCCCGACTGTTAATAGAATCTCTTTATTATCATCGGAGGCAAAGACAAACTTGACTCGCCGCTTATCGACAATTTGGATGTCTTTGATATCTCCCAAATAGCTACGAATATACATCGGGCCTTTATTTAATATGGCGTCATAGGTGGCTTTGACATCGGCGCTAGTGACCTCTGTGCCATCCCAAAAACGCGCCGCAGGGTTAATATGATAGATAATCCAGCTGGTGTCCTCAGGGTCGTAGGTAACTTTGCTGGCCAGCTGCGGATACATGGTAAAGGCTTCATCCAATGATCCGGTCATCAACGTGTCGTACAGATAGTCAGTACCGACCATCGCCACCCCCGTGGTCATCCATTTGTTGGCCGCATTAAAGGTGCCGCGCGCATCGAGTGACAGCGTGCCGCCTTTGGGCGCATTTGGATTGGCATAGGGCATATATGGGGCGTCGGCATATTCAGTGGGACTATTATGACCAAGCGCTGTCGTGGTAACAGGCGCTGCCATAGCTATCGGCAGCCAGCCGATGACCAGAGCAAACAAAACGGTTTTTGGCAGGGCTTTTTTGGGCATCATGGGGTATCAACAGACCTCTTTACTTACCGTACCTATCATCGAAAAAACGTGAGCATTATAGCCATAACACGTAAAAACCACTGCCAAGCTCTGCCCTCGAAAAATTTTATCATAACAAACTTAGGTTTTTTCACCTAATGATTTGCTGGATTGATGTCGTCATGCTCGAGGCTTTTTTGATAATATAGTCAATTGAAAATAAAACTGTTATATAAACTTAAACGCGCTACTGGTATAAATTTTACTTACGTGCTGCGTTCCCAGAGGCTGCGCAACCTACATTTAAAAACAGCATCCCAGTAGCGCTATGCGCTTTTTAGAATGCATCGACTATACAGCGCAGCGATGAGGTGGGTTTACATCAGTAGAGGCACGGTTTTAGGTATACAGTAGGTTTGCCCAGCGGTTTTTTGACTGACAATAAAAACGCCTGCACATAAAAAAGACGCCGCTTATAAAAGTGGCGTCTTTTTTGTCTTTTAGTGTTTGCGTGATAGCGTTTGAACTATAGCGATCGCTTGATTAAGCATGCTTTTTTTCAAAGGCAATCATAAAATCCACCAGCTGCTGTACCCACTCAAGCGGTACGGCATTATAAATACTAGCGCGCATACCGCCGACATCGCGGTGACCTTTTAGGTTCAATAGTCCTGCGGCCTCTGACTCTTCTAAAAACACCTTATCCAGACTGCTGTCTGCCAAGGTAAAAGGCACGTTCATGATAGAGCGATGCTCAGGGGCAACGGGGTTGTTATAAAAACTGCTGTCGTCAATGGTTTTGTAGAGCAAGTCGGCTTTTTGCTGGTTGATCTTGCCGATCGCAGCCACGCCGCCCTGCGCCTCTAACCAATCAAACACCAATCCTGCCAAGTACCATGAGTACGTCGCTGGGGTGTTTGACATCGACTCTTTTTCAGCCTGATGCGTATAGTTCATTAGCAGCGGGCACCAATCGCTGGCTTGGTTTAGTAAATCTTCACGGATAATGACGATAACAAGACCCGCTGGACCGATGTTTTTTTGTGCGCCGGCGTAAATCATGCCAAACTTTGACACATCTATCGGCTGCGACAAAATGCAAGAAGACATATCGGCAATAATAGGCGCGTCGACTTGTGGTGGCTCAAATATCTGTAGACCGTGAATGGTTTCATTGGCACAGTAGTGAAAATACGCCGCATCGTCGCTTAGGTTCCACTCGCTTTGGGCTGGCACGTCAGTAAAATTACTGTCTTTGCCAGTAGCGACCTCATTGACTGCGCCCAACCCCAATGCTTCATAGCGTTTGGCTTCTTTGACCGCTTTACCTGACCAAGCGCCCGTCGTTAAATAGTCACCGCGCCCACCATTTAATAAATTCAGAGGAATCGCCGAAAACTGTAAGCTGGCACCGCCTTGCAAAAACAGCACTTTATAGTTATCTGGAATCTCCATCAATGTCCGTAACTTGCTCTCAGCCTTTTCTGTGATAGCGACATAGTCTTTACTACGATGACTCATCTCCATCACCGAAAGGCCGCGCCCTTGCCAGTCAAGCAGCTCGCTTTGTGCACGCTCTAAGACGGTGGTGGGCATGGTCGCAGGACCCGCACAGAAGTTTGGCAGACGATGCGCGGCAGCGTTTGGATCGGTAGAAGCGTTGGATGTGTGGATGGATTCTGGGGTTGTAGACATGGTTATTATCCTAAATTGATGAGGTCATCATTGTTGGTTAACAGCTAAGCTGATTAACGATTAAAGCGCCTAGAGAGAATTTTTAAAGGCATTGTCAGTCTGGCAGTTTTCTTATTATCTCAAATGCTCAGTTATGTTTATTTACGAGACAGGTTTTGCTATCTGTTGCCAAAACTGCCGCTTCAGACGGCTATCGGCGAGCATCTCATCCAAAGTTGGGAGCGTAGTTAGGGCAGGATGCGTCAGCCCGTCAGGCAAAGCCGTCAAAGCTGCCACTTGCACATCTTCACTACGCCCAATCTTAAAAACATAGCCTGCTAAGCTGGCATTGGCAAGCTCGGCAGTATCCATGCCCGCACAGATCGGAAACGCCGTGGTCTCACAAGTCATCGATAACGCTTGGGTGATGTTTTGCCACAGTTTTTGGCTGTCCTCGCTGAGGGTTTGCATGTCCACCAGTATGACCCAGTTGCCGTAGCGGCCACCTTGTAAACTAAACGGCAACACCTTTTTGTTGCTCTCATCAGCATATTTATCTGCTGATGCATGTATCGCTGATGGCGCAGCAGTGGTTGTTTTTACGGCGTCAACGAGTGGTGCCACCACCTGCGCGACGGTTGGTAGAGCAGGCTCGCCATCCAAATAGGCATCATCGTGATAAGAAGACGTATCGCTCGTGTCTACATGATTTGACGAGCCATCATCGACGCGGTGAGGATGGCGGTCATTGACGGGGCTTTGGGTATTCCACGCTGCTTCGCTGTCGCTAACATCGCTGACAGGACTGCGCTGCGAAGAGGTAAGAGAGATGCTAGGGCTTGAGAGGTTTGACCGACTTTCGCTAATGGCGGTGATATCAGCCATGCTTAGCGTCGCAGCATCTGGGCGCACCCACTGATCGATACCCATCATCGCTAGGATTTGGCGCTGCTGCACACGGCGCTGTAGTACAATTTGCGGATCTTGGATATCACTCATGCGGTTCTGCTGTCTTATTTTTTAATTGAGAGCGGGCGATGTTAAAAAAGCTGGCGAACGCCTAACCAATGCTCTGCCAGCATCATCAGGCAGTCGTATTCATCTTGACTGATTATCGTATCGTGTAACATGACAGTATGCAATGTACTTAGCCATCGTCGATACTCATTATAATCTATTTGGCCGCTATCCTGTTGTCTCGTGCCACAATTATTATCTTTCGCCTTATGAGTGCTCGCTGTATCAGCATGGTCCGCGTGATACGCTGGCACTATACAGACCACCGCTAACAGCTGGCTACTATTTAAGTGGGATGCGGTCATTAATAGCCACTGTAGATTTGCATCGCTGACGGCATTTAAGTCAATATCAATCAAACGGGCATGCCGCCTCACATCCACAATGTAGTGTGCAGCACTTTCCCATGCTGGCAGCCTATGGCGATGGGCGTTTTTGGACAGCCGATACGTCAGTAGTATCAGCACCGACCTCCTCACGGTATCCAGACCAGAAAACACCTGACCTGATGGGTCAAGCTGCGCACCTATATCCTCCATACCCGCCTGCAATAGCGTCTGCCAGCCGGACGGCTTATCGGTATTTTTGTCATTTAACACCGCAAAAAGCGTTGGCAATAACCGCTGTAAATGTAGTGCTTGCCATAATGACACGATAGACACTTCTTGTGACTTGGTGCATGCCACTTGATCAGATACTGATAATGGTGTATCTGTGCCAGACACAAGGTCTGCTGAGATATCCTGAGCAAAGTCAAAGGTCAAATCCACTGCCAGCTGGCGAGCAAACAGCTGTAGTAAACCGCACTGATAGCGAGCGAGCATGGTACGGCTGCTTTGTTGCTGCTGATAATGCTGATGGACGTGGTGGTCATAACTGCGCTCGTTTTGCAGGCGCTGTGCGTTAATTGTCTGTGCCGATAAGTCTTGCTGATGCAGCTGCTTTATCGCAAAAACCAGCACCGCACTGTCTAAGCGCCGATCCAAATTGGCCACTGCTGTCAGCAGTTTAGCATCTATCGTATGCGGTAAGATGGGCAGGTTGTTATGACTGTCATGATTGTTATCTACATTGGATGCTGCGTTTTTCTTGCCTTGATCTTGTTGCGTATTACTTTGCGATACTTCATCACCGATAACCCCCTCCCAAATGTCGTGCAAATCATATTTCATCGTCGTCGTCAGCAAGCGCCGTTGATGGCATAACATGATGGCTTCGATCAAAGCTTGCGCGCCCAATGGGTGATGACTGTGATCCAGCACGTACTGCGGCAGGCAAACCTGATGCAAATCTTCGCTATCGATCCATGGTTTTTTTGGTAAATCGCTATCGGGTTTTGCCATCCATGGCTTTAGTAGCTGACAGGCACCTATATCCTCTGCTGATACTTGCAAGCGGCCATCAATCACGACATCTTCTTTTATGATAAAGGGCAGCGCCGACTCTGCCTCTAAGGCATTATTAGACTCATTGATCAAAACATCGACGTTTTCTTTGATGTTTTCTTCAGCATTTTTGTCTTTTTTGGTGGCAGTAGCAGAGAGGTTATTAACAATTGGTTTTTTATCTTTACTTAGGCTATTTGCTTGGACTTCGCCCCAATCACCTAGGCGACGCTGCGCATATATCTGTTTTATTTTTTGCTGGTTTAAGCGTTTTTCACGGGCAACTTGTACAGCAAAGTCATGATAGGCTTTGGCATTGACGGCACTCATGCGCTCGCTTAAGCTTGGGTGGGTAGCAAACCACGATACATCCCCTAAGTCCGCGCCGCTACTGGCAAAGAAAAAATGACTCAGACCATTGATATCAGCGATGTTGGTTAAGCGTGAGCCTACTGTGTCTTGATGAATCGCTTTTAGAGTCTCTATAATCGCCGGCGAGCGGGTCAACTGTACGCTGGTGGCATCGGCGAGCAATTCACGCTCACGGTTGAAGCTGTGTTTGATCAACTGAGCGCTGGCCATACTCGAAAAGCTCAGCCCATGTAACAGCAGTGTCCACACGCTGCGCGGCGCGTGCCGATCAATGATAGGATGATTCAGCCGGCGCGACTGAGACTGCGTCAATGATAGCGGTTTGTGCGACTGGGCTTGCCAGTACGACACCCATTCGCGATGCGTGGTAAAGCTTGCCGTCTGCGCCTCGGTACGACGTGCATGACTGTCGATGCTACGCTGCGGCATCAAAGCACTTTGACTAACGCTGCTATCAATAGAGCCAGCATAGCGATTGTCACTTATCAAGCGATTGCTATTATGACTGATAGGATCGCTCCAATCATACAGTATCTGTAGTCCTGCTAGCACCACCATCAGCTGTAGGTTAAATGTCGCATCACCATGTAAGATATGACCGTACTCATGGCCGATCAGTCCATATAATGCTTCATCAGAGAGCTTGTCTAACGCACCCTGCGTCACGACCAACACCATGTCTTGACTATGGCGACCAGCGACAAAACCATTGATACCTTGCTCATCAGGCAACACGTACAATATCGGCATATCCAGCCCCGATGCAATAGCCAGCTGCTGCGCAATTTCGTAGTAGCGGCGATAGACAGGCGGAAAATCTCGCTCATCACGCACTGCGATCTGACGGTCACTAAAGCGAACTTTTTTGGCCGCAGTGTGCTGCTGAGCCACCCCCTGACTGTGCTCCCAAGCATCCTGACTGCTATCAACAAACAAACGAACCGCCCCCACGCGTTGAGCAATCGCGCGGCCACCCGCTCTGAGGCGGCGATACTCTACAAAACTACCAGCAACAAAACTCGCCATGATCCAAACGATGACCAAAACCAACGCCCAGTAGTAAATACCCCCTGTAAATATCGTCAGCAACAACCACACAACTCCGAGAGCCACTGTTATATGAGCCAAGACGATCAAAAAAAACAGCCCATAAAGTAACAGACTGCGGCGCGTGCGTATCCGCTGCTGAGCAAAAAAATCCATCCGCTTATCTCAAATTGGCGACACTTTTTGTGCTTTTACTTGGTATCTCAAGTCATATCTACAACAGGGGCTTTGGCAATGGCGTCTCTGTCTGCAAAGACCAGTGGGCTGAGCGGACGAAAGCCAAAAGTGCTGCTGACAAGATTGTTTGGAAACACCTCACGGTCATTATTATAAAACATCACGCTATCGTTATAGTGCTGACGGGCAAAGCCTATACGGTTTTCGGTATTGGTCAGCTCATCCATCAGCTCTTTAATCATGCTATCCGCTTTTAGCTCAGGATACGCCTCCACCACCGCTGAGAGTTGCCCCAAAGCTTTAGACAGCATGCCTTCTGCTTTGGCAAACAACGCCATATGCTCAAGCGACTCTGGCTGATGATTCGTAGAGTCTTGTAGGCTTTGGGCGTGATTACGGGCGCTAATCACACGGCTTAAGGTTTCTTCTTCATGCGTCAGATAACGCTTGGCGGCCTCAACCAAGTTTGGAATCAAGTCATGACGACGCTTGAGCTGGACATCTATCTGCGCAAAACCATTTTTTGCTTGATTGCGCGCGCGTACCAATTTATTAAATATCGACACCCCAAACACGACCAGTAGTACCATGAGTATAATCAGTAGCCAAATAAACATCTTCATAAGCAAATCCCAATGTGTCTAGAGTATTAATGATACGTTAATACCTTGTATTTTATCTTAAATTTACCCATGAAGCGCTAGCATCGGGCAATTTTTAGATAAAAAAAAGCCCTTTATGATAAAGGACTGAATATCGAAAACTGCTTTTAATGTTTTATAATTTTGATGTACCAGAGAGGCATAGAGATAGGTATTAAGCAAAACAGGCTGTGACTAGGCAATGATAAAGACCAATATCAAATTTTAGGCAAAAAAAAAGCGACCCCGTCAGCACATCCTCGGCACACATTGTATCTACTACCGTTGCTACCTTCCGGTCCTGGCGGGATTCATAGTACAATGTTGCGAGGCTACCAACGGAGCCACCGGATGAGATTATACAAGATTTTTTTAGTATTACAACCCCTATCGTAAAACTGTGTGCTTTAATCGAAAAATAAGTCTGTAACCTAGCTCACAAAATTCTCACAGCAACTTATACAGATTTTGCTATTTTAGTGAATGAAGTTGTACACATATCAACACTTAAAAATAAGAGGTACAACTTCCTTTGTAAATACCTTTTGAAAGTATTCATATGAATACCCTTAACATTGATTTAGGAGATAACTATGAAAAATACTCTATTGAATAAACTTGCCATCGCTTCTGGTACTGCTTGTTTAATGACAGCCATGATGGGTAGCGCGCATGCCGAGCCGACAGGCTATGATCAACTGAGCTTTCAAACCGAAGTCAAAGAAGAGGTGCAAAATGACGAAGTACGCGCCAGCATGTACAAAAAAGCCCAAGCCAGTACCTCAAAAGCCTTGGCCACCACGCTCAACACATCTATTAATAATGCCATGAAAATCGCTAAGCGCTACCCGAGCGTGACGGTCAGCACCGGACAGCAGCGCACCTATCCGCGATATGATAAAAATGACAAAATCATTGGCTGGACGGGGCAAGCCAGTATCGATCTAAAAAGCACCGACTTTGCGGCTACCAGCCAGCTAATTGCTGATTTGCAAGAAACGCTAGTGATGGATAACCTAAACTTTGGCGTCTCTGACAGCAAAAAAGACGCACTAGAGCAAAAGCTGATGACCGAAGCGTCTCGCGCTTTTCAGCAGCAGGCTAAAAACCTAACGCGCGCTTGGAATGCACGCGGCTACCGTGTGGTCACGGTCAATCTAAACACAGGAAACAACTACCCTCGTCCAATGTATGGCAGCATGAATATGAAAGCAGAAGCCGCCGATGCCTCAGTACCTAGTCAGAGTTTTGAATCGGGCAATAGCACCATCTCTGTCACCGCCAACGGCACCATCGAGCTGACCAAATAGCTTTTGCGCCATAAAGACAGTTGTTAGTAAAAAACTTTATAAGTACCTAACTAACTATCAAAGGATATCAAGGGCAGCCACCTATCGTAGTGACTGCCCTTTTTTGTATGCTATTAGAGTATGGCGCTTATTTGGTAAAAGCATCATTAGTTTTAGGCTGTGCATTTTGAACCGTTTGTAGACTGCCATCCTTTTGCCGCAGTTTTAACAGCAGTTTTTGATGCCATGGTAGATTTTGATAGGCTAAGCGCTGCTGCGCGATTTTTTTATTGTTTTGGAGGGTTTGAGTGTTTTGAATCACATGTACCGTACGGGCTGTTTCTTTGAGCAGCTGTCCTTTCTCATTTTGTATGACCGCCTTTATGTTATGCGCGCCGGGCATAAGATCGACAGTGGCGATAGAAGCACTTAACCCTTGTGCAACCTCACTACCATCCAGATAAATACGGACTCCATCACCTGCCTGCAAGGCAGGCGTCACCTGTACGCGCACCTCAATGCTTTGAGCAGGACGGCGATATGCGCGAGTCTCGCTAGGCTCGGCGATCATAAGCTGATAGCTCACTGCCTTGCGTGCCTTATCCTTACTATTGACCGTGCTCACAGGCGCAGATGACGAGGTCGCCTCGCCAGTCACCTGACCAATCGTGTCTCTACCAGTAGAAACAGCCGTCTGACTGACGGTTTTGTCCGTCTGCTGTTCATAGTTTTGTGGTCGATCGGTAAAGGTAACTTGTCCCGTCTTTTCATCGACTACTTTATAGATGGTTGCTGCGTGACTGGTAGGCACTGCGATAGGTACTGTGATACTCACTGAAAGTACGGTCAGCGCTGTCAGCAAACCGAAACATTTGGCTTTTATGCCTCTGGTCTTTAGAGTACTGGACTTTAGAGCGCTGGTTGTTACGTCAGCGTCTTTTATATGAGTGTTTTTTATATGAGCAAGGATAAATGTCGTCATGGTCAAGCCACCTAATCAGTCTGATACTTCCTATTATGCGGCATTTGCGTGACGAAATCAGTAGCGATGTTTTATTCATTTATCGGGTGGTGTACTTTTTATTTTTACGCATAAAAAAACCAGCTAAGGCGGACTTAGCTGGTGATTTGATGTTATTTTACATTTAGCTTAATTTCAGCGCTTTGAGTACGCAGCTGATTAGCAGCTGTAGTACATATCAAACTCAACTGGATGTACAGTCACGTTTAGACGTTGTACTTCATCTTCTTTTAGGGCGATAAAGGCATCTAGCATGTCTTTAGTGAACACATCGCCTTTTAACAAAAACTCGTGGTCATCTTTTAGCGCCTGTAGTGCAACATCTAGACTCTCTGCAACCGTTGGGATTTGCGCTTCTTCTTCTGGTGGCAAGTCATACAAGTTCTTGTCAGCAGCTTCGCCTGGATGCATCTTGTTCTGGATACCATCAAGACCTGCCATCAATAGCGCAGCAAATGCTAAGTATGGGTTCGCCGTTGGATCTGGGAAACGCGCTTCGACGCGTACTGCTTTTGGACTGCTCACGTGCGGAATACGGATAGACGCTGAACGGTTTGATGCAGAATACGCAAGCTTGATAGGTGCTTCGTAATGCGGCACTAGACGCTTGTAGCTGTTCGTTGATGGGTTGGTAATCGCGTTCAATGCACGAGCGTGCTTGATGATACCACCAACGAAGTACAATGCGGTCTCAGACAAACCAGCATACTCATCACCAGAGAACATGTTTACGCCATCTTTTGAGATTGACATATGCACGTGCATACCTGAACCGTTGTCACCAACGATAGGCTTTGGCATAAAGGTCGCTGTTTTACCAAACTGGTGCGCCACGTTATGGACAACATATTTCAACTGCTGAACCTCATCCGCTTTACGTACCATTGTGTTAAACGCTACACCAATCTCGGACTGGCAAGACGCCACTTCGTGGTGATGAACTTCAACGCGGCCTTCGCCAACGATTTCTTCGATACGCTCACACATCACAGAGCGCATGTCATGCGAGCTGTCGATTGGTGGTACTGGGAAGTAGCCTCCCTTGACGCGTGGACGATGCGCCATGTTGCCCCACTCATAAGTCTCGTTAGTCGACCATGCAGCTTCTTCAGCCGTAATTTTATGACTGACGCCAGACATATCAACCGACCATTTTACATCGTCAAATACAAAAAACTCTGGCTCAGGACCGAAGTAAGCAGTATCACCGATACCAGTGGACTTTAAGTACTCTTCTGCGCGGCGAGCGATAGAGCGCGGGTCGCGATCGTAGCCTTGTAGCGTTGAGGGCTCGATGATATCACAGGTCACGACGACTGTAACGGCATCAAAAAACGGGTCGATAAAAGCCGTTTCAGGGTCAGGACGTAGGATCATATCTGAGGCTTCAATGCCCTTCCAGCCAGCGATAGATGAACCATCAAACATTTTGCCGTCTTCTAGCACTTCTTCGTCGATGGTAGAGGCAGGAAAACTGATGTGTTGCTCTTTACCGCGAGTATCGGTAAAGCGAAAGTCAACCCATTTAGCATTAGATGATTTGATAAGATCCAATAATTTATCCGACATAAATAGTCTCCGTTGTGTTGATTAGATATTTGCAATATAAACTGTTTTAACGCTATTTTAACAACATATGACTGACAATGTTGCTTTGTTCAAATGCTGGCTGATTATTATTAATAAACAGTGATAGGCAGCAGTAGCTGATAAAGAAGCAGCTCATCATAAACCCTCATACTGTCCGCTGACAATAATGATGCAAATGCTGTGCCAAGCTGCTTGGCGCATGACAGTGCAGCAAATCCATCGGCAGCCAAATAGTAAATAAATACAGATATTTAGCGTGTTTTTGCCAATGCGTGATAAAGATATCTTCTTGGGCGATCACCACCATATGATAATTTGGCGCATCCATTAGTGTCTTTAATGCACCAAATTAGCTCATACAATGGTGCAATCTGTCTCTTCAATGCTCTTTTTTGGGGCAAATCACCTGTCTGGTCAGCACTGCACCCAGTTTTAACTCAATCGACTATATCAGAGTTAGTCGATTTTTGATACATTGCCTTATGTCACGTTTGCCTCACTTGCTCGGCACACATGGCATCTATTTATGAGCGGCTGTCGTGCTGCGTTTGATAGCACGCAAAATAGTGGTAAGATAACGGCGGACGATAGAAACTGTAACAATCCTATAAGCTGGCGCACGCTCAATCATGCAGCAAAAAAGCATGTAGCAAAAAAGGAAAAAACGACCACAGCTGTCGTTCTACATCTACAAAAGCAAGACTTACAAAGCTAAGATTTATAAAAAAGCCAAACCAACTAAGTTGATACCCACATGATTTTGATGATCGATAATTACGACAGCTTTACGTACAATATTGTACAGTACTTCGGTGAACTACAGCAGGATATCACCGTCTGGCGTAACGATGAGATCAGTCTCCAGCAGATCCAAGCCCTCGCACCAGATGCGATCGTAATTGGCCCTGGCCCGTGTACCCCTGACCAAGCGGGTATTTCTTTGCAAGTTATCGATGCCTTTAAGGGCGTCATACCTATCTTGGGCATCTGTCTTGGCCATCAAGCCATTGGACAGGCTTTTGGGGCGCAGATCATCAAGGCAGGCGCGGTCATGCATGGCCGCCTATCTGCGGTATATCATAACGACCAAGGCGTATTTTTTGGCCTGCCAGCACCCGTGCAAGTCACCCGCTATCACTCACTGGTGATTGACCAAGCCAGCTTGCCTAAGTGCCTAGAGATGACTGCTTGGACACAACATAGTAATGGTAGCATCGAGGAGATCATGGGCGTTCGTCATACTGCCTACGCCATTGAAGGCGTACAGTTTCATCCAGAGTCCATCCTAAGCCAAGCAGGCTATCAGCTGCTCAATAATTTTTTGCACACTCATGGTTTGGCAGTACTGCCTACAGATGCCTTACCGCAAGTCGGTTAAAGTCCGTTCGGTTTAAGACTGTTTGGCAGCAATTTATTTGCCAATTTACTGACAATGCTGATGATAAATAATTTATAACGCCCATGCCTTTTAACCCTTATTTATAAAAATACTAAGCGAGAAAATAATGAGCACAATAAAAACAGAAAATACTACCACCCCAGATCATATCGCTCAGCTGTCTGATGAGCAGACGCACAAACTCCTGACCACCGCATTGGCGAGAATTTTTCAGCACATTGACCTAACCTTTGATGAGATGTATCAAGTCATGCTGATTATCATGCAGGGTCGATGTAGTGATGCCATGATGGGTGCGATTTTGACGGGTCTGCGCATGAAAGGCGAGTCCATCGACGAGATTACCGCATCGGCCAGCGCCATGCGTGACTTAGCAGCCAACATTGCACCGGCAGACTGCCACTATCTTGTCGATATCGTCGGTACGGGCGGTGATGGTGCCAATTTGTTTAACGTCTCTACCGCTTCAGCCTTGGTCGCAGCAGCGGCAGGGGCACAAGTGGCCAAACATGGTAACCGCGGCGTGTCGACCAAATCTGGCAGCTCCGATTTGCTTGAACAAGCAGGGATTAGCTTGACACTCAGCCCAGAGCAGGCCAAGCAATGCATAGAAAACCAAGGCATTGGCTTTTTATTTGCGCCCAATCACCACAGCGCCATGCGCTATGCCAACCCCGTACGCCGTGAGCTAAAAGCGCGGACGATATTTAATATTCTGGGGCCATTGACCAACCCAGCTGGCGTGCCCAATCTGGTCATTGGCGTCTTTACCGCAGCGCTGTGTGAGCCTATCGCTAAGGTGATGAAAAACCTAGGGGCGCGTCACGTCATGGTGGTCGGTGCCAAAGACGGCCTAGATGAAATCAGCTTGGCCACTTCTACGACGGTCGCTGAGCTAAAAGATGGTACGGTCACAGTCTTTGAGATGAGGCCAGAAGACGCGGGGGTCGAATCGCAAACCCTCATCGGTCTGGATGTTGACTCCCCTAAAGAGAGTCTGGAGCTGATACGCGCCGCGCTGTCGGGTACAGACACTCATGATCGCGCGGTGCTCAAGGCTCGTGATATGATTGCGCTCAATGCAGGCGCGGCCATTTATACGGCAGGACTGGCCAGCAACTATCCAAATGGTGTTAGCCGCGCTCAAAAGGTCATTCAAAATGGCGATGCCTTGACCAAGCTTGAGTCTTTGGCACAATATACTCAGCAGCTGGCGCAAAACACTTAAGTTTTTCATACAGCCATCGCCCACTGACTTTTGCCCTTTTACCTTTAGATATATTCGGACACCAGCATGACCCATACAGACATACCTTCAGTATTACAGCGCATCGTTGCGACCAAACACCTTGAGGTAAAAGCGGCTCGTGAGGCGCTATCTCTAGATGACTTAAAAGCCAAGGTGCTGGCCAATCAGCAGCCGCGGCGCGGCTTTGCTCAGGCACTACGAGCGGCCAGCACCAGCGAGAGCGGCATCGGTATCATCGCCGAGATTAAAAAAGCCTCGCCTTCTAAAGGCATCATCAATCATAACTTTGCCCCCGCATTGTTCGCCCAGCAATATGAGCAGGCGGGTGCCAGTTGTCTGTCTGTCCTCACCGATCGCGAGTACTTTCAGGGAGAAGATAGTTACCTTGAGGCAGCGGCCAATGCCGCCACTCTGCCGCTACTGCGGAAAGACTTTATGGTCGATGTGTATCAGATTTATCAATCCTACTTGCTGGGTGCAGACTGTATCTTACTGATTATGGCGTGTCTTGATGATGCGCAAGCACGGCAGCTGCATGCGCTGAGTATCGATCTGGATATGGATGTGTTGATTGAAGTCCATACCAAAACCGAGCTTGAGCGCGCCCTCCAGCTGCCTCGTAGTGTCCACAACATCTATGGCATCAATAATCGCGATTTAAATACATTCGCTGTCGATCTACAAACCACGCTTGAGTTAAAAAACACCTTAATCAAATCATTGGCCGCTGACGCCGACAGCCATGGACAACAGCCACTTATCGTGACTGAAAGTGGGATTCATAGCAGTGCTGATATTCGCCTGATGCTAGACAACGACATTCGGCACTTTTTGATCGGTGAGCAGTTTATGAAAACCGAGCATCCTGGACAAGCGTTACAATCCTTACTTGCAGGCGTCGCAGCAGACGCGTAAAGTAACTAAAAAATGCCACAGTACCCATTACCAACTACCTTTTCATCAACCAACGATACCTTAACTGTTATGTCAAATTCTCTATTTTCTAAAGAAATGCAAGATCAGCTCAAAGAGCTAAAAGGCCAGCTGAGTAAAGGCCGTGATACCAACTCACCTGAGGGCGAAAACCAAAAACCGACTGAGCCTGTATCGCTGCCGACGCAAAAACAAGTCAAAAAAACGGTCAAACAACTAGACAGTGAGCATATCGACGACGACAAAGTGCTGTTTATGCAAGCGATGCATGGCGTCACTCAGCTCGAAGATAAAAACGTGCGCTCCCCTGTCACCAACACAAAAGCTGGCAAACCTGATGCCACGACTCTATCAAAACGTGCCGCCGCGCAAGGCAGTGAAAGCGGCGATCTAAGCGCCGGCTTATCAGACATGCAAGCCTTGCTCAATCCTGTGGCAAGCGAAGCATACTTATCGTACAAACAGCCAACCCTACAAAACAAAATATTTGATCAACTAAAAAAAGGCAAATTGCGCTGGTATGATGCCGTAGACATCCATGGCTGTACCATCGAAGAAGCCCGCGCCGCGATGATCCAATTACTCAGCCAAGCCAAAGCCAACAACGAAACTGTGGTCAAAATCGTCCATGGCAAAGGCTCTGAGGCCATCCTAAAAACCTGTGTGAATGGCTGGCTCCGTCAACTGCCTGAAGTACTGGCGTTTTGCTCGGCCTCGCCAAAAGATGGCGGCAATGGTGCGGTACTAGTACTGCTAAAAAAACCAAAAGGCGCGGGTGAATAAACCTTAAAGCAAAGCAAAAAAAAGACTGCCCAACAAGCAGTCTTTTTTTATAGATGATGTGGTTTTAAAAGATAGTGCGCCTTATAACTTCGATAAGAGTAAATAACGATGAGCATACAGACCCTTGACACCCCTGAGCAGCTAGCAGCACATATCGATGCGTTGATAGCAATCGAGCCGAGATTTGCGCCGGTCTACGAGCAAGTGGGCTTACCCAGTCTACGGCACAATACTGGCGGCTTTATGCAATTGATGCGAGCGATGGTCGGCCAGCAGTTGTCTGTCGCTGCGGCAGCCAGTATTTGGCAGCGCTTGCTTGAGACCGGCTTGACCACTCCTAGCATGATTCAGCACGCAAGCGATGACGCGCTCAGAGCCCAAGGCTTATCTAAACAAAAAATTCGCTATATTCGCTCTTTGGTTGCGCATGATATAGACTTTGCTAGCCTAAAAACCCTACCAGATGAGGAAGTGATAAACATTCTAACCACCGTCACAGGTATCGGGCGCTGGACGGCTGAGATGTACTTATTGTTTTCTTTACAGCGCGCTGACATCCTTGCTGTTGATGACTTGGCGATCAAAGTTGCCGCCATGACACTGCTGGACTTGCCTGAGCGTCCTACCCCAAAACGACTCCACTCTCTAACGCAGCATTGGTCACCTTACCGTAGCACAGCCAGCCTATTGCTTTGGTCGTATTACGGGCAGCTGCGTAATAAGACCGCTGTACCTATCTAAGAACCCATGATTTACCATCATCATTGCAAACAATATTTTTTATAACAATTATAGTTTTTATAGCGACTATAGCAATGCCACGCCTTATATGGCTGTCTTTTTAGGGCTGGTTCCATATTGACAAGCCAAACTTGCGTTTGGTGTGCTTAAACTTCCTCTTTTTTAGCGCACGGCCTTTTTCTCTGAGCGCCTTGATGCCATGTTGTTTTTTGGTCGCCGTGGCGTCAGGTGACGCGGCAGTCTTTTTATCTTTGCTGGCTCTATGGTCTTTATCCAGATCTATGTTGTGGGCATCATCATGATGTTTATCTTGTTTTTTATCCATGTCGTCGCGAGCAGGCTGGGCGCTACCATCTGTCCTATTAGCCATATCGTCATCTTTTGACGCGTTACTTGCAGACTCGTCATTATCAGAATCAGATTTTTGCTCGCTGTTTGCTTTAGACGACGCAATATCGGTTTGATTGACTATCAGCTGCTGCGTAGGCAGTGCATGCTCGACGTCGTATTTTTTGACCTGAGTTAATATATCAACGAGCACGACGTTTTGCTTATCATAAAACTCCATCACGTTATTGGCGTTGATATAGGCTTGCAGCTGAATCACATAGCAATCTTGGCGCAGCTCTAAGATATTGACCTGATTCCATTCTTGGTTGGTCAAATAATGCTCATTTAAAAACTCATCTAAATCTTTGACCATCTTAAAGACCACATCGATATCAGCGGTACGCTTAATATACAGCTGATGAAAAAACCGAAACATATCACGCGAGGTAAAGTTTTCGATTTGCATCGAAGAAAAATCACCGTTTGGCACAGTGACGATGGTACGCGTCAAGGTGCGCACGCGTGATGAGCGAATACCGATATCGATGACCGTGCCTTCATACGTGCCAAATTTACAATAGTCCCCTATGCGTACGGGAGAATCTGCGACCACCACCACACTACCGACGAGGTTTTCGATGGTCTTTTGCGCACCAAGCGCCAATGCCAGACCACCGACCCCTAGTGCGGCAATCCCTGTGGTCAAGTCAAACCCTAAATTGCCAAAGATGACAATCACCGCAAAGATGAGCAGCAACGCTTTGACGACTTTTCGTAGCAGCCCTAAGATAGAGACACGCTCGGTATAGTTTTTCTTATAGCTTAAATTGACTGCGCGGGTAAATATCGCATCAATGACGCGCAGTAACAACCAAGTCAATGCCAACCACGAGGCGATATCAGCAAAACGATTGACCGGCTCTCGCAGCGTCACCGAGACGCCAGCATAGACCATCACCTCAGACAGTATCAGCGCCATAATGACCACAGACAGTGGCAGTATCACTTTGTTTGGCAAAGGTAGCGGGACGCCACGTACTCGCGGATAGGCGATTCGCAAAAGATGATACAGTAGCCAGACTAAAATATAAGTAAAGACAAAACTGCTGACGATCATCGTCAGCACCGCCAATAAGTCCGCCATCTGATAGCCAAACAGCTTTTTGCCTTCCAATGAGTCAACTGTATAGCGCGACACCAACGTCGGCTCGGTGTTTTCTATCACTTCGGGTACTGAGCTGAGCGTCTCACTAGAAAACTGCCAATACTGCTCATTCTCCTTAGACATCACTCTTTCTAACAGTAACGGCACACTTTTTTCACCGATATTAATCACACCGACATTTTCTTGATTCGGTGGTAATTGATCCGTGAGATTACCCTCAGGTGTATTACTGATTTGTAGGTCAGGCTGAAAACGGCCGCCAGCATCTAGTGCTTGCTTAAACTGACGCACGACCGTGGTGGGATTGTCCGACTTAGACAAATTAAGATAATTGCTCGCCAGCAGGTAGTCGTTTTCGCCCAGCGCCTTAATAAACCCTTGTACCGTATGGCGCGGCGTGTCGCGCCCAAACGAATCTGGTATAGGCGTGCTTGCCGACTCTTCACTGCCAGTCGTGCCATTTACGCCAAGCGTTGTCGTTTCTGCAGCAAAGGACGCTGTGGGTAGCAGTACGCTCATCGCCATGATAAGCAAAAGCATCATAGTGATAAACGGGGTTTTTAGGCTGGTAGACAGTACATCTGGAGCCTGACGAAAAGTCAGATGGTGCTTAATAGACAAAACAAACCTCTTAGCTTGATGAGTGGCACAAAAAGGGCAGATAAAACCCTTACTATCATAACAATTATTTATCACAACAGTGCCTTTGATTGCATGTTTTTGTAGATGGCTGCCGTCGGATTTATTTAGGCGCTTTGCTTTACCGCTCCGACCATGAGCGTTATTCAACCTACCTTGAGTAAAGATTAGATTAAAGTGGTTTATAAATGGCCAGTTTTTGTAGATAATGAGTGCAGTTTTGCCTATTTATTTTTTTTTGTAATTTTTGACACCTTTTACGTCTTAATAGTTATTTCTTATTTCTATATTTTTTAATTTGATTACTTTGGAATCGACCATGTTTTTATCACGTTCATCTTCACGTACCTATCTTCGCCTAAGTATTTTAAGCGCGCTTGGTTTGCTTGCCGCCAACACCGCGATGGCAGTGACCCCTGAGACAACCAGCGTTGATAACGGTGAGATGCCACAGGTTGAGCTTGATAAAATTGTCGTGACAGCGACGCGTACGCCGACCAAAGCCAGTAACGTCATCGCCCAAACCCGTGTGATCGATAGCGAGACACTACAGCGTTATCAGGGTCAGACCGTGGTCGATGTATTAAAGAATCAGCCTGGTATTAATATCACACAAAGTGGCGGCATGGGCACAGCCAGTAACTTTTATATGCGCGGCTTTGATAGCAAGCAGGTCTTGGTAATTATCGATGGGATACGTTATGGCTCTATCTCTTTAGGTAGTCCATCTCTGAACTTGTTGGCCGCAGACCAAATCGACCGCATCGAAGTTTTGTATGGTGCGTCAGGCTCTAGCATCTACGGCTCTGACGCCATGGGCGGCGTTATCCAGATTTTTACCAAAGGCAATAACGTAGAGCAATCCAATGTTTCTACAACTGTGGGTTATGGTAGTAACAATCACTACCAAGTCGGCATCACAGGTCAACTGAAAAATGACAAGTCATCCTTGAGCTTGGGTGTCAGTCGTAACGAAACAGATGGCTTTAACGCCATTGCCAACTCTGACTCTTATGATTTCAACGCAGACGATGATGGCTTTAAATCTACCAATGCCAGCCTAGCATTGCAGCATAAACTATCAGACTCGCTAAGCGCGGGAATAAGTGCCTTGTATACCGACTCTACCACTGATATTGACTCCGCAGGCAACGCCTTTCCAAATGCCTATTCAGACCAAAAAAATGGCAGTGCCAATGCTTATCTTCAATACAAAACGCCTTTGACAGTCAGCAAACTTAGCTACGGTCAAAGTATCGACAAATCGACTACTCATGACGCCAATTCTATTGATTATCAAAAAGGCAGTCAGTACGACACCACCCAAGAGCAAGCACGTTTAGAGACCAGTATCAACGCGCAACCTGGTACTGTGATTGTTGGCGCAGAATGGTTGTCACAACAGCTAGACGCCTCAGATGTTTTAGATTTTTCAGGTTATCCTGATCCAGCTGTGCAAACCCCTTATAACCCTGATGACAGAACGGTCAAAAGTGCCTTTGTTGGTTATCAGCTGGCAGACACTTATTATGACGTGCAAGCCAACTACCGCGTGGATGACAACTCACAGTATGGTCATGAAAGCACCTACAATCTAGGAGCAGCGATACGCCCGTTGGCTGGCATGCGAATCGGTGCCAACTATGCGACCGGATTTCGCGCCCCGACATTCAATGATTTATACTGGCCTGGTTTTAGCAACCCCAACCTAAAACCCGAAAGAACAGAGAACACTGAAGTATTTGTTGAATACGTAAATGATGCCCAAACGTCACGATTGACAGGCTATTACACCGATGCAGAAGACCTGATTTCTAGTGCAGCAAATATCAGTGAAGCGAAAATCAAGGGGTTGAGCCTGACCTCCGACTGGAATTTGAATGCCTTTATATTTGGTCTCGGTTATGACTACTTGGATGCCAAAGACAAAACGGCAAATAGCGCAAGCTATAATCAACAGCTTGCCTATCGCCCTAAAAACAGCGGCATGGTTTATGTGGGCTATCAGCAACCGATGTTCGATGTTCGCCTCGAAGCCAAACATACCGATGATAGGTTGACAGCGGAAAACAATAAACTTGATAGCTATACCCTGCTTAATTTGAGCGGCGCTGCTTATATCACTCCTAATCTTCGTGCTAACTTGCGGGTAGACAATATTACTGATGAGGATTATACCCTCGCCAGCCAATTCGGTAATGAATACGCCACAGAAGGCATCAGCTACTTCGGCTCACTTACCTACGATTGGTACTAATTACGATTGGTGCTAATACTGACACGAAACTTAAATTGTAAACAAATCAAGGTCACCCAGCGGTGGCCTTTTTCTATGACGACAACACTTACGATTTTCCGCAGCCAATAGGTGACAATCACAGACTCATCTATTACAATAACCCTCCCGAGAGGTGTTGCGCCATAATGACGGATGGCGGTGTTTATGTCGAAGCACTTGCTATTCAACCCTTATGTTAGGCTCGGTTAACTGTTGGCTACCTATTCTTGGTCATCAACAGCGCAAACAACGGCACCTGCGTTTTTATTCTTTTTATCATTCGTTAACCACTGATAGGAGCATATTATGGACGCAGTGTCTACTACAACCTCTGCCCATACCATCGACCCTTCCTTTACTGACTATAAAGTCGCTGACATCAGCCTTGCTGATTACGGCCGCCGTGAAATCACCCTTGCCGAAGCCGAAATGCCTGCCCTAATGGGCTTGCGTCGTCGCTACGAAGCAGACCAGCCGCTAAAAGGCGCGAAAATCGCCGGCTGTATTCATATGACCATCCAGACCGCAGTGCTTATCGAAACACTCGTTGCGCTAGGTGCAGAAGTACGCTGGACCTCATGTAATATTTTTTCGACCCAAGACCACGCAGCGGCAGCAATCGCGGCGGCTGGCATTCCTGTGTTTGCTTGGAAGGGCGAAACTGAAGAAGAGTACGAGTGGTGCCTCCGTCAGCAAGTACATGTCGGCGGCGAAGCATCAGGCGAGCTTTGGGATGCCAACTTGATCTTAGATGATGGCGGCGACCTTACTGCGTTGATTCACAATGAATACCCACAGATGCTCGATAGCATCCATGGTATCTCAGAAGAAACCACCACAGGTGTGCATCGTTTGATCGAAATGCTAGGCAAAGGCACGCTAAAAGTACCGGCTATCAACGTCAACGACGCGGTGACCAAATCAAAAAATGACAACAAATACGGCTGCCGTCATAGCTTAAATGACGCCATCAAACGCGCAACCGATATGTTCCTTGCAGGTCGCCGCGCGCTAGTCATTGGTTATGGTGATGTGGGCAAAGGTTCTACGCAAAGCTTACGCCAAGAAGGCATGATCGTACGTGTCTCAGAAGTCGATCCTATCTGTGCGATGCAGGCCTGTATGGACGGCTATGAAGTATTGTCTCCGTACATCGATGGCGACAACACCGGCGGCGCAGACAGCATCAACAAGCGGTTGCTAGCAGACACTGATTTGATCGTCACAACGACAGGTAACTATCATGTCTGTGACAGACACATGCTCGCAGCATTAAAGCCTGGTGCGGTCGTCTGTAATATCGGTCACTTCGACACCGAAATCGACACGCAATTTATGCGTGACAACTGGCGCTGGGTTGAGATCAAACCACAAGTACATCAAGTGTTTCGCTCAGATGACGAAAACGACTATCTGATTTTGCTTGCCGAAGGTCGCTTAGTGAACCTAGGTAACGCAACCGGTCACCCGTCACGCGTGATGGACGGCTCGTTTGCCAACCAAGTCTTGGCGCAAATGTACTTGTTTGAAGAAAAATTCGCTGATTTGCCAATGGATGCACGCGCGGACAACTTGTACGTCAAAGTACTACCGAAAAAACTCGACGAAGAAGTCGCAGCAGCGATGGTAGCAGGCTTTAACGGTACCTTGACGAAGCTGACCGAAAAGCAAGCCGAGTATCTAGGCGTTCCTGTCGAAGGCCCGTTTAAGCCTGACGCTTATAAATACTAAGGAGCGCGACTGTGAGCAAGCCTGCTTTTTCTTTTGAGTTTTTCCCTGCCAAAACTGAGCAAGGGGGTCAAAAGCTACTAAACACCTATGACGAGCTAAACAAACTGGCACCAAGCTACTTTTCAGTAACTTACGGTGCGGGTGGCTCGACACGTAGCCGTACGCTAGACATCGTACAGACCTTATGTGCGCGCGGCGATACTGATATTGCGCCGCACATGTCGTGTATCGGTGATGATAAGGTCGAAATCGCAGGCCTGCTCGATCACTATAAAGCATTGGGCATCAAGCGTCTGGTGGCGCTGCGCGGCGATTTGCCCTCAGGTCAGGTCGGTATGGGTGAGCTGCCATTTGCATTAGATTTGGTGAAGTTCATTCGTGAGCATTCAGGCGAGCACTTTCGTATCGAGGTCGCCGCCTACCCTGAGATGCATCCGCAAGCGCGTAGCTTTGAGTTTGATGTCGACAACTTAGTCAACAAGTATCAAGCAGGTGCCAACGCGGCGATTACTCAGTTTTTTTATAATGCTGATAGCTACTTATACTTGCGTGATACGTTAGAAAAACGCGGTATCGACACGGTCGCACAGCCATTAATCGCTGGTATCATGCCGATCACCAACTCTAGTAACCTGATACGCTTTGCTGATAGCTGCGGCGCTGATATTCCGCGTTATGTGCGTAAACGCTTGGCGGATTTTGGCGATGACAGCAAATCTATTCGCGAGTTTGGTTTTGATGTGGTGTATCGCTTATGTGAGCGCTTAATGAGCGAAGGCGTGCCAGCCATGCATTTTTATAGCATGAACAAAGTTGAGCCAAATAAACGCTTGGTTGAAGCATTAGGACTTACTGTTTAATACTTGATAATCTTGATAATTAAGCAAGTATATAATGAATTTATAACTAACTGGCGCTCTTCGGAGTGCCAGTTTTTTTATTGGAAATTTTATCTACTGGACATTCATGTATCAAAAAACACATTTCATCTTAATGTATTTTTTAAATTTTTCTTCCTATATGATAATGTCGTTTATCCGTTGAGCGCTGTTATCTAGCAGTAATTATCATAAAAGGAATGCCTTTCGTGGCATCAAGTGTTATTCTATTGGGTCAATAATAACTGCTCACAATCAAATAATAGGAATAAGACCAAGTGCGACGTTTTTTTTATGCCAGCAGTAATACTAAGGACACACCTTACCCGCCATTGAGCACGGTTGCGATTGGTGCCAGCATCGAATTGACCGACAGTATCGTTCATCACTGGTGCCGTGTACTACGCGCAAATATCGGCGATGAAGGGGTGTTGTTTGATGGTTTTGGTGGTGAGTATCACGTACAGCTCCAAAGCATCAGTAAAAAACACGCCACGGTGGCGGTGTTGGCTCACAGCATAGATGAGCGTACGGCGCCTATTCTCAGCCAGATTGGTCTAGTGATGAGCCGCGGCGAGCGTATGGATTATGCCATTCAAAAGTCCACCGAGCTTGGGGTGACGGCGATTCAATTGCTCACCAGCCATCATGGCGAGGTCAATCTAAAACCTGCGCAAGTAGAGAAAAAGCTGGCGCACTGGCAGCAAGTGGCAATAGCGGCCTGTGAGCAGTGTGGTCTCAACCGTCCGCCGCTCATCCTTACACCGATGTCTATCACTGATTGGCTGACACAGCCGTCTCGTAGCGCGCCACACCTCGCCGTCAGTCCTTTGGTCGCCGAGCTAAGCCAAGACCATTACTACCAAGCACTGCAGCAGCCAGCCGATTTACGCTTGCAGCTTAGCGTGCCAGCAGTAGGACAACCTGCGATGCCAGAGGCGTTATTGCCAGTACTAAAACAAGCGGCGCCTTATATTGAGTTGCTCATTGGCCCTGAAGGCGGTCTTAGCGATGAGGAGTGCAAGTGGGCGGCGGATGCAGGCTTTGCACCTTGGCAAATTGGCGCAAGGGTACTGCGCACCGAAACAGCGCCTGTGGTTGCTTTGGCGACTTTGCACGCGTTGACTTTATAACACAAGCACTCGGCTCGCTCATTGTTATGATGACAAACCGACTAATTATTCACCTTTGCCATGATGAGTTCGATGATGACTACTTTTGCTCCCATCCCCATTGCCGACAAGCAGCTACTGCTGACCAAACTGTGTGAGCAATGCGATGATGCTATTTTCATTTTAGATGAAAACCTACGCTATTTGTCGGTCAATGCCAGTTATGAGCTTATCATCGGCTATAGCGAGTCTTTTTTGCTGGGTCGGCCGCTTGGCGTCTATGCCGCTGATTTTTTGTCAGAGGAAGAAAGAGGCGTTTTGGCGCAAATCACCAACCAACTTGATAGTAGCGGCTTTTATGAAAGTGATTTTTCGATGGCCAACCGTTATGGTGAGATACTACAGTGCCATATCACGTATCGCAAGGTAGCCATAGAGGCCAAGACTTATTATATCGGTCTGATTCGCGATATGTCTTCTGCGGCCAAAGACCGAAAGCAGTTGACCCATCTGCTCAATTACGATCAGCTGACCGGCTTGCCCAACCGTAAGGTTTTTTTGAGCCAGACCAGTGATTTGCTGCTCGATAGCTATCAAGAGGTGGTCATCGTCCGTCTCAATATTGATCGGTATCGTAGTCTTGCAAGCCTATTGGGTCCTGATGGTATCAATCATTTAATCAAAAGCTTTGTAGCTCGTCTCAAGGCGCTAGAGTTGGGCTGTTTGCGCTGCTTTTCGCACTTTGGCGGCGATGATTTTGCGTTGTTATTTGAATGCCATGATGCCAATATGGTGCGCCATCAGTTAGATAAGCTCATGCAGATGTGTGAGCGGCCTTTTTCGATCGATAAGGACACCAAAACCGACGCCAATATCTATTGTCATATCTCCGTCGGTGTCAGCTATTTCCCGCAAAACGACACCGAGCTGACAGGGCTTTTGACCAAAGCTGAAAAAGCCTTGCATTATGTCAAGCAGCAAGGCGGCGACGATATCTGCTGGTACAATGCAGCGATCGAAGAAGCCACCGCTGGCAGTTTACAGTTAGAGGCTGAGTTAAGAGAGGCCACCACCGCAGGCCAGTTTATTCCCTATTATCAGCCAAAATTCGACTTGCCGACGGGTCATATTACCGGCTTTGAAGCGTTGGTACGCTGGCAACATCCCACTCGCGGTCTACTAAAACCAAAACATTTTATCGATGCTATTTTGACCCATAAGCTCTCGTTTGAGCTGTTTTCACAGATGGCTAACAAGATTGCCAACCAGTTATCTGAATGGCAACAGCAAGGGCTTCATCAGCATATTTGTATCAACGCAGATGCTGCTGAATTTAGCCACCCTGATTTTTTTGAGATGGTCAGTAGCCTGCTGGTAGAGCACGGTATCTCGGCCCATCAGCTACATATCGAAGTCACCGAGTCGTCTTTGATACAGCGCCATGACAATGTCAAAAAACAACTAGCTCTGCTAAAAGATCTGGGTATTTGTATTGCCTTAGACGACTTTGGCACCGGCTATGCATCCTTGAGTTATTTACAAGAATACCCGTTTGATTTTATCAAAGTCGATAAAAGCTTTATCTCAAACATTGAGTCGGATCGCACCCAGTATGCCATTGTCAAAGCCATCTTAGACTTGGCTGCGGCGTTAGATATGCAAGTGGTCGCCGAAGGAATCGAGACTGAGGCGCAGCGTGATCGGTTGCTGGCGATGGGCTGCCAGTATGGTCAAGGCTATTGGTTTGGAAAACCCGTGCCCGCCGAGGTCGCCACCGACATGCTCATCAAACAGTCAACCATCAAATAATATAAGCAAATACCGGCGGCTATGATTGATTTTATCGTATCGGTAACATCAGTATTTTCATACGGTTATTACTCTGTGTCTTTTGCGTCTAACGCTGATTGCACAACCGATGCAAGGCAGGTTCATGACTTATCAGTCCTGTCACCAAACTTGTATAATCACCGATGAACGCCTATCTTTTATAGTGAATTTGTTGGAATATATTAAGTCTCAAACCGACTCTGACAATCACCATTCTTTTCAATACCATTTTATGTCATCGCGCACGTAGTCTATCTGTATGGCAGCCTATTATTTATTTGTGCTTGTCAACTTACTGTAGTGAGCCTACCGACTATCGTAATCTATAGACTGTGCCTGCTGACATGTTAAAAAGGACAGGAAGTTATGCAATACAAAGCGCCCTTACGTGACATTCAATTCGTGATGCATGAGCTACTCGATAGTGAAAGCCACTACAAAACGTTGCCTGCATTTCAAGAGGCTGATCGTGAGTTGATGGACAGCCTATTTGAAATGGCGGCAAGCTTTGCCGAAAACGAGCTATCACCTTTGAATCAAAGCGGCGATGCAGAAGGCTGCCAGTTTGACAACGGTACTGTGACCACACCCACAGGCTTTAAAGAAGCTTATAAGCAGTACTGTGAGCTTGGCTTCCCAGCGCTATCAGCTGAAGAAGAATTTGGTGGTCAAAACATGCCGTTCTCACTATCAACGGTCATCAATGAGATGATCGGTACGGCTAACTGGTCATTTTCTATGTATCCTGGCCTATCGCATGGCGCAATTCAAACCATCGAGCACCATGGCACTGATGAGCAAAAACAAACTTACCTAGAAAAAATGGTCACCGGCGAATGGTCAGGCACCATGTGCTTGACAGAAGCCCATGCTGGTTCTGACTTGGGTATTATCCGTACCAAAGCTGAGCCAAATGATGACGGTACTTATAGCATCACCGGTCAAAAAATCTTCATCTCAGCAGGCGAGCACGACCTCACCGACAACATCATTCATATCGTTCTAGCCCGTCTACCAGGCGCGCCTGCTGGCACCAAAGGCATCTCACTGTTTATCGTACCTAAAGTGTTGGTCAATGAAGACAACAGCCTTGGCGAAAACAACAACGTCGTCTGTGGCTCTATTGAGCATAAAATGGGTATCAAAGCCTCAGCGACTTGCGTGATGAACTTTGATGGTGCAAAAGGCTACTTGATTGGCCCAGAAAACCGCGGTCTACAGTGCATGTTTACCTTTATGAACGTCGCTCGTATCGGTACAGCAGTTCAAGGCTTGACCGCAGCAGAATATGCGTTCCAAGGCTCATTAACCTATGCCAAAGACCGCCTAGCGATGCGCTCACTATCAGGTGCCAAAGCGCCAGAAAAAGTCGCTGACCCAATCATCGTTCATCCAGCGGTTCGTAACATGCTATTGACCGAAAAAGCCTTTGCTGAAGGCGGTCGTGCGCTGGTTTATTACCTCTCACACTTTGCGGATACTGTTGCAAAAGGCGAAGGCGATGACCTGAAGTTTGCTGACCAAATGCTGTCACTATTGACACCGATTGCTAAAGCATTCTTGACTGAAACGGGGCTTGAAGCGGCTAACCATGGCGTACAGGTCTATGGCGGTCACGGCTTTATCAGTGAGTGGGGTATGGAGCAAAACGTCCGTGACACGCGTATCGCTTGCCTCTACGAAGGCACCACAGAAATCCAAGCACTCGACCTACTCGGCCGTAAAGTTTTGGGCTCACAAGGTAAAATGCTGGCCAACTTTGTCAACATCATCCAGACGTTCTGCCAAGAGCACAAAGACAATGACGAGATGGGTCAGTTCATCCGCCCGCTTGCCAAACATGTCAAAGAGTGGGGTGATCTAACATCACGTATTGGGATGCAAGCCACTGAAAACCCAGACGCTGTTGGCGCTGCCGCGGTTGATTACATGTACTTTAGTGGTTATGTAACTTTGGCTTATTTGTGGGCGCGTATGGCATTGGTTGCTCAAACCGCTATTGCCGACGGCACTGGCGAAAAAGCCTTCTATGATGCCAAAGTCAAAACCGCGCAATTCTACTTTGCAAAATTATTGCCGCGTACCACCACGCATGTACAGCGTATCAGCACAGGTGTTGAGCCGTATATGACCATGGATGTGGATCAATTTGCGTTTTAATAGTGTTTTTGTAGTATTTTGACGACCGCACACTATACCTATATCGGCAACATACCAAAGTGTGTTGCCGATTTTGTTGGTCAATTATATTTTGGTGTACGCATAATTCACGAAGAAACACACCCGCTCATAGGCTTATTTGTTAAACTTTGCTTAGCCGTTGCTTTGATTATGAGTCGCGCAGATGACCTCAAAAAGCAATCCATACGTTTGGCACTTCTTATTTTCATCACTCCAACTTTTATTTATTTGAACCAAAGGAATGTTTATGGCTGTTTATAATGCCCCTCTTAATGACATGCGCTTTATCTTAAACGATGTATTTAACGCGCCTGAGTTTTGGCAAAATAACGAAAACCTAGCTCATGTCGATACGGAAACCGTCGATATGATTTTAGAAGAAATGGCAAAACTGTCAAAAAACGTTTTGTTGCCTATCAACCGTAGCGGTGATGAAGAAGGCGCAACCTTTGAGGGTGATGGCGTTGTCACCACGCCTACTGGTTTTAAAGAAGCTTATAAGCAGTATGCCGAATCAGGCTGGGTGGGCTTGAGTGGTAATGCTGAGTACGGCGGTCAAGGTTTTCCAAAGATGGTCACCATGCTGACCGAAGAGATGGTATTTACCGCCAACCAATCCTTCGCCCTCTACCCTAACCTAACGGTTGGCGCGACGCTTTGCCTCAACGCGGCGGCGTCTGAAGAGCAAAAACAAACCTATCTAGAAAAAATGTACGCCGGCGAATGGTCAGGTACGATGTGCTTGACTGAGCCACATGCAGGTACTGACCTCGGTATCATCAAAACCAAAGCCGTGCCTAACGATGATGGTAGCTACAATATCTCTGGTACCAAAATCTTTATCACTGGTGGTGAGCATGACCTCACTGACAATATCATTCATTTGGTATTGGCAAAAACCCCTAATGCGCCAGAAGGCTCAAAAGGCATTTCATTGTTTGTCGTGCCAAAATTCTTGGTCAATGAAGATGGTAGCTTGGGCGAGCGCAACACCTTGGCGGTTGGCTCTATCGAGCACAAGATGGGTATCAAAGCCTCAGCGACTTGCGTGATGAACTTTGATAACGCCAAAGGCTGGATGGTGGGCGCAGAAAACACCGGCTTATCTTCTATGTTTATCATGATGAACTATGAGCGTGTGACCATGGGTCTGCAAGGCCTTGGTGGCTCTGAGCTGGCTTATCAAAACGCAGCATTATACGCCAATGACCGTGGTCAGGGTCGCAGTGACACCCAAATCCAAAGCCCAGAAAAACCTGCCGATGCCATCATCCATCATGCTGATGTGCGCCGCATGCTGCTAAATGCCAAAGCCAACACCGAAGCGTCACGCTGCTTTGCCATGTATGTCGCCAAAAACCTTGACGAAGAAAAGTTTAGTACTGACCCAGAGGCCGCTCAAGCCGCGGCGGCGCGCGTTGCCCTACTGACGCCAGTTGCCAAAGCCTTCTTAACCGACAAAGCACTAGAAGCCACGGTTGATTGCCAGCAAGTATTTGGCGGTCATGGCTATATCCGTGAATGGGGCATGGAGCAAATCGTCCGTGATACTCGTATCGCGCAGATCTATGAAGGCACCAACGGTATTCAAGCGCTTGACCTACTCGGTCGTAAAGTGGCAAAAAATAACGGCAAATATGTCACCCATTTCTTAGGTGAAGTTCGTGATTTTGTCAACAACATGCAGGCCGAACATGGCATCAAGCAGGCCACCCTAGATGCAGCTGACACCATCGAAGAGCTGACCACCACAGTGCTAAGCAATATCGGCGAGCGTAAGAACGAAATCAATGGCTGCGCGGTTGACTATATGCATGCCTTTGGTTACCTTGCCTACTCGTATATGTTTGCCTTGATGGTCGAGGCCGCCAATGGCAAAGAGGGTGAGTTCTACACCAACAAAGCCAAGCTTGCTGATTATTTCGTTGGCCGTATCTTGCCACGTATCAATGCGCATGCACAAATGGTCAAAGCTGGTAGTGACCCAATGATGAACTTTGATCTTGATTATTTTGATGTGCCTGCCAACTAATCGGTAGCGATTGGCACATTAAAAGATATAAAAAAGGGACAGTTAGGTGACTGTCCTTTTTTTGTCCAAACCATTTGGTCTGTGTTATAGGTCTATGCTATGGAAATCTATGGATATCAAGATATTCGTGAGTGATTTGACGCCGTTTGATAGTATTTAGCCATTTTAGTCCATTTAGGTGACTGTCGATTATATTAAGGACACGCCCTAGTGAGACCCGATTGCGCAAAGGCGCAAATCTCTATATCAATGGCAAAAGCATAGGTATCACCGTTTTATCGCCTCAAAGCTACGTAGTTCTGTTTTTTGATCGGTCTCAACGAGAGTGCGCAGCCCGACGGTACCTTTTTTATAGCCATCTCAATCACTCTTGAGGCACGCGCGGCTTCCGTGAACGCCTCTTTCGCTTTTCCCGTCTCTTCTACTGCTTCTTCTAAGTTTCCTTGTTCTATAGTACAGCGATCTAAAATACAGGCTTTATCCAGATGAATATGACTGTCATAAAAGCCGCCACAGACAAAGTTACCTTGAGCATCGTAACTCGCGGCTACTGGATTTGACTGACTGTCTTGACTGTTAGCATTATCGTCAGCTATCTCCTAAATACGAGCAATATGCTGGTCTGTTATTAAGATATTGACAAGGGTTTTATGAGTCGCTAAATGAGCGTTTTTTATGATTAAGTCAGTCATTATGAGTTATTCCATTAGGTGATATTGGATTAAAAATAGTGCAGGCCAAACAGCTTTCTTCTGATATTACGAGCAGCCTGCCACGCTAACAAAGAACAAAAAACTCAATAATTATTAATTGTTTCTTTAAGCGGTAGCTATATAGCGATGACTGGTTGGTTATAGGGCTGCTAAAAGTCGAATTGTTTACTATAATAGCTGCCACTGAAGTTATTATGTAAATTATCTAATTAGTTAAATATAATAATTTAGATTCACTAATCATAGTGTGGTTTTATTATTAATATACAGTGATAGCTTTAGATAAAATACGGCACAAACAATCACTTTATTTTTAAAATAAAGTATAAGTGCTTCACCATTTAAAATAATTGAGGAAAGAAAATGTCAAATATCGATCAGTCTTTACAAGAGTTAATGCAAGTTGATGGCGCTATGGGTACCTGTATTGTCGACTATATGTCAGGCATGGTGCTAGGTATGGCTGGTGGCGGCGTGGATTTAGAGCTTGCTGCTGCCGGTAACTCGCAAGTAGTCAAAGCCAAAATGGCGACGATGGAATCATTAGGTATCAAAGGTGATATCGATGATATCTTGATTACTCTAGAATCACAGATTCATATCATTCGCCCATCAGCGCATAACGAAGGTTTGTTTTTGTACTTGGTACTCGATAAAGCCAAATCAAACCTAGCTTTGGCGCGCCGTAAAGCACAAGGCATCGAAGCTAAGCTTGAAGTATAAATAAGCTAAAATCACGCTTCTTATTATTGAGTCATTGCTATTGCTGCCACTTTAAAGAGCGATGACTCGATACTCACCCCTTAATTATCAGTAGCTATCGGCATCGTTGAACAAGCTACTTTATATGCCTTATTTAAGTGAGGGCAACATGAAATGTATTGCGTATGTCAGTAGAACCACTGCCAATGAGCGCGGTATCAATCTGCCTGCCGGTTTGTCAAACATCGTACAGATATCTCGCAAACGCAATCCAGCCGCGCAAATCACAGGTGTTTTATCCTATCGCCGAGGCCAGTACGTGCAAGTGCTAGAAGGGCCGACTATCGAGATCGATGACTTGATGAAAAAGGTATTGGCTGATCCTAGGCATAACGATATATGGGTGTTTGTCGACGAAAAAGTGACGAAGCGTAGCTTCGATAAGTGGAGGGTCAGTATCTTTGATTTTATCGATCAAGGCCCTATTTTTAAGACATTTATTGAAGACCATCAACAGACATTAGATGCTTTTACGTTTGAGCAAAAAGCACGTCTGCAAGATTTTATCAATTTAGGCAATAACAATGCCATAGCGACTCATTATTACGATGGCAAATATCTAAAACTGCTGGCATGGCCTGACCTTAATCGGACCAGTCAACCGCAGCTGATCATGAATCTTTGCGTCAAATTGACCAAAAACCCTTATCCTTTTGACAGTTTAGTCGCGAGTGATGAGTTTGGGACTTATGATCAGGTCACTGATATTATCAAAGATTTTGAGTCATTAGGGATACTGACGGTGACCGAGCCTGAGCCCAGTGCTGTGTCAGATGTGTCAGAGCCGGCCAAACCACAAGATATACCAGCAAAAAAACCGAGCAGGTTTTATGGTGCGATTAAAAGATTTTTAGGAATGGGGTAAGCAGTGGACTATCAGAAGCTAGCGATAATCGGAGAAGTAGGTGCCGGAAAAACTCGGCTGGTCAAGACTTTAAGCGAGATAAGTCCTCTTGAAACTGAAGCCAAGTCTAGTATCGATATAGGCAAAGAATATACGACTGTCGGTATCGATTATGGGCGTATTACTTTAGCCGATGATATGGCATTAGGTATTTATGGGGTGCCAGGTCAAGAGCGTTATTCTTTTTTGTGGGAGTTTGTCAATCGCTCTTTGTGGGGTCTGCTTATTTTGATTAAGTATGGCGACATCCCTGACTATAATAACTTGGACAAACTGCTGACTTTTTTTGCGCCAGAAAAAAACCAGACCACTTGTATCGTAGGAGTGACCCACTGTGAGGACGCCGACCCTGCAAGCCTAGCGGCGTTAGGACAAGAGGTTAGAGCGGTGCTCATGCATCATAATGTAGTCGCGCCTATTATCAATGCCGACCCTAGAAGCCGAGAGTCCGCTATTGGTCTATTGCAGCTATTTAATACTCTTAATAATGAACAGTAATGTTAGATACGATTATGATAAATGAAAACTCCCAAGCAAAAGCGGTGCTATCAAGCTGTATCAAAGAGCTTTGTGAAGCCAATAGAGAAATTGCGCTCGTGACTTTGTGTACCACTGATGGCTTTCCTATTAGTTGTTTTTCGATAAACGAGCTGAGCAATCAAGCAGATAAGTTTGCGGCGATGAGTAGCACGCTTTCAGCACTCAGCGATTCGTCTGCTAGTCAAACGCAGCAAGGAGAGTGTGAAATCACTATCGTGGAGGCGACGTCGGGTAATATGCTGTTTGTAAAAACAGACTACCTGAGTAAGCCTTGCGTGCTGACTGTGGTTGCCAAAAACAAGATGACGTTAGCTGAAGCCAGATATAAGACAAAAAGACTCGCCAATGAGATAACGGCTATCAGCGCATAAAGCGACTCAAGATAGCCTCTAAGCTTATAAAAAGCGCTGACTGGATATGATACATAGTCAGCGCTTTTTTATTAGCTGGTATAAGCGAGCTACCATAAGTTAGATGCTATACTCGATAAACAAACATTATCAGCATGGCTATAATCAATACTCATAGGCGGCTTATATAAGGTGTATGACCAATCACGATATAAAATCAATACCGAAAAAAGGATGCGCCATCATGGAAAGATTTCAAGAAAATGGCCATGCGTGCTGAAAAAACGGATGAGTCATTTGCTGCTCATATCTATTTAGCAGCGACGATTATCTATTTACGGTAATTGTCAACACACCCTAGTAAAAATAACTGCTAACAAAATAATTCACCACCGAACTATCGTTATGATTAAAATAACGCAGGATACTTGTCTGATGGTGTGCAGCTCGTTGGTCGCCCAGCAACCTTGATGACTCTTAAATAATCAAAACCGCTTATAATAAATCCTCTCATAATAAAGGACGCAACGTGTCAGAACTAAAACGCATTTTGCAACAGATTACTGCGCTCAGTGATGTGCCCGATCCGGTGGTGCTCAAGCGCTTGATAAATGAGCTGCGCGTCAGTGATAGAGAGCCTGCCCTAGCCAATCAAAACATTCAATCACTAATCGACATCCTACGTCAGCATCCAGAGTATGCAGATGGGCTGGCCAGCTTTGTGTTAAAGCTCATTATCGAGTATCGACAAATTGCGCTATACACCGACACCGGCATCATGTCGGATCAAGGGTTTTTTAACAGTCTGCGCCGGCTGATTGGGCATCGGTTTTTGCCTTTATTGCCGCAAGAAGACTCCGTCGTTGAACTGGTGGGTTATTTATTTAATAAGCGCTCTGATGAACGCTGGCTGGCCAACATCGAGCGCGACAAGTGGGATGCGCTGGTCGCGCTATTAAAAGTCAATGAGCAGCATCTGGACCTAGTCGCTACCGCCAAAAACAATATATTAAACGCCATTATTATCTTATCTTACCGCATTAGCGGCATTGGCTTGCACCCCGATCTGATGGAGTCGTATCCTCAGATACTCAACTACTCTGCGTCTTTTGTCGCCCAAAACCAAGAAGCCGTGCTGTTTGTCAATCAGTATCGCCAAGCCCACGAGCTAGATACGCTGACAGACATCACACCCGAAAAAGCCGTAGACCCAGCGCCCTTGCTGGTCATGCTTGAGCAGTGCGAAGGCATCGTCGCCACCGTACGTAAGCGCATTTATAAAACAGGTATCTCTATTCGTCTGACCAACATGATGCTGCGCCTTGATCAAAGCCTGCAGCGCATGCGCATCTTGACCGAGCTTTTGACCGATGATCATCAAAAGCGAGATCATGCGGTGATTGAGCTGGTGCAGACGCTGATTACCACGGCCAATCGCCGCTATAGTATTGGCTATTTGATTGACAATAATACCAAACTGCTATCGCGCAAAGTCACAGAAAACGCCAGCCGCGTCGGTGAGCACTATATCAGTACCGACAAAGCTGGCTATCAAAAAATGTTTAAAAAGGCCTCTATCGGCGGTTTTGTCATTGCCTTTATGGCTACCATCAAGATACTGGCCTATCAATTGGCCTTAGCGCCGATGGGACGCGCGTTTGTTAATAGTATGATTTATGGCTTGGGTTTTGTATTCATTCATGTCATTCGCGGTACAGTCGCCACCAAGCAGCCGGCCATGACTGCTGCGGCCATCGCCTCAACGATATCGGACGGCTCGGGCAAAAAATCACGGCAATTGACCAAGCTCTCAGAGCTGGTGGTCGACATTTTGCGCACGCAGTTTATCGCTATCATGGGTAACGTCATGCTGGCTATCCCAGTTGCTTTGATTATCTCGTTTGCATGGCTACAGTACACAGGCGCACCGATGATCGACACCACCAAGGCTGAGCACCTCCTGCACGACCTTGATCCTTTTCGCTCATTGGCTCTGCCTCATGCTGCCATCGCTGGGGTTTATTTATTCTTATCAGGTCTGATTGCAGGCTATTATGATAATTTGGCGGTTTATAACCATGTCGGGGCACGTATTCAGCGTCATCGACTCTTGCAATACGTACTGCCCAAATCTTGGCTCCAGCGGCTGGGCGGCTTTGTCGAGGCCAATCTCGGCGCTATCATGGGCAACTTTTTGTTCGGTGTGTTTTTGGGCAGTACAGCTACCATTGGCTATATCTTTGGTCTACCTATTGATATTCGCCATATCGCCTTTGCCTCAGCCAACCTAGCGCATGGATTGTTTAATATCTCCGCCGACCAAATCAGCTGGAGCGTGATTTTATTGTCGATCCTAGGAGTGGCGCTAATTGGCATCGTCAACCTGATGGTCAGTTTTTCTCTGGCGCTGTTTGTCGCGCTACGCTCCAAAGAAGTACGTTTCTTTGAATGGGGCCGTTTGACCAAATTAGTGTTTGGTCACATTATCAGTCATCCTTCTGACTTTTTTTGGCCGCGTGACAAGCCCATGAAATATGCGCGTATCGATAGCCAAGGACACATGATATTTGATGACACCTCGGCACAAAAAAGCGGCAAACCCCTTCCAAGTAACTATGTGGTACGCCGCCTATCCGATGTCAGAATACTACCTGAGTCCAAACAGGCAGGGGCACAAAATGCGCAGACCAGCACCGACATATACTACGCCAATCAACCAAAAGGCGATCATATACAGCCGCATGCACCGCCAAAAAAAGTCATCGACTTAGATGACGGCCTCGTCGATGAAGAGCTAAACAGTGTACCGTACGCCAATGATATTCAATACGGCAAAACCAACAATCTGTCAGCTGATAGTAGCGCGCAAAACCAGCGCCATCGTACTGACCAAAATAGTGCTGACCAAAGCATGAGCGCCCCTGATAGCAAGCCTGCAGGCGATGCCAAAACGCCACTGCCAAAACCCAAAAAGCCACCAAAACTGCCCAGTTAATACAGGCACTTTGCTTATTCCGAACTGGGGTTTATATAGAGCGTGTCTTTATTTTAAAAATGGTGATAAAAATGAGATGAATGGCAGCCAAACATTATGATTAGACATTTTTATCAAACATTTTGATCAAACATTGTCATCAAACAACGAACACAGCGCAGAGAATATCGAGATATTAACCAGCTTATTGACAGCATTTGGCCAGAGTTGGCCATCTTTAACCCATTTAGATGATTATCTATTGAAGTAAGGACACGCTCTAAGCATTACAGGTATTCAATATCTCGTTGTGTTAAGGGCGTTTGCTAATGGACGTTTTTGAAACGCATTAAACGCAAAGCATTAAGTGTAACCAGCACGGTTGCGCCAGTATCAGCCAATACCGCGATCCATAAACCAGTGATACCGAGTACCGTGGTGATTAAAAACACTGCTTTGAGGCCCAGCGCAAAAATCACGTTTTGATGAATATTAGATAAGGTTGCACGCGACAATGCAATCAAATGAGCGACGTCGGTCACGCGACTTTTTAATAAAGCGACGTCAGCCGTTTCAATGGCGACATCAGTACCACCGCCCATCGCGATACCGACATCGGCAGTCGCTAACGCTGGCGCATCATTGATACCATCACCAATCATCGCTATTTGGGCTTTAGTCTTCATCTCGTCTATCAAACGCAGCTTATCTTCGGGCAACAGCTCAGCTTGCCACTCTATATCTAGATGACTAGCAAGCGCTTGAGCAGTAAGGCGGTTGTCGCCCGTCAGCATCATGGAGCGAACCCCCATTGCATGAAGCTGTGCTACGCCTTCTTTGGCATCGTCCCGCAACTCGTCTCGTAGCGCGATGAGCCCGAGCACCTCACGGCTTTGCTCATCGAACAGTACCGACACCGTTTTTCCTTCATTTTGTAACGCTTCGATTTGGGCATTTTGTTTGGCGGTTATTGATGTTTGGTCGGCGGCATATACAGGAGAGCCGATGGTTAAAGAGCGCCCAGCTACCGTCGCATGCACAGCTTTACCTGCAGTCGCGTGAGCCTTAGACGCTACTGGTATGACAATATTGGCCGTTTTGGCGTGATCGATGATGGCTTTTGCAAGCGGATGGTTAGAGGCGGACTCAACACTGGCAAACAGCGCTAATATCGCATTTTCATCTTGAGCATCCATATACTGCTGGGCAAAGGTGATAATGTCGGTCACGCGGGGCTTGCCTTCCGTTAACGTACCTGTCTTGTCAAAAGCAACCGTATTGACGCGACCAATGGTTTCTAACGCGCTCCCACCTTTGATTAGCAGGCCGCGGCGCGTCCCAACAGCCAGACCCGAGGCGATAGCGGCCGGTGTGGATAGGACGAGGGCGCAAGGACAGGCGATGAGCAATAATGCCAAACCGCGATATAACCAAGTTGCCCACTCCCCGCCCATCACTAACGGCGGGATAACGATAACCAAAGCGGCAATCGCCATCACTGCTGGCGTGTAGTAGCGGCTAAACTTTTCAATAAAACGCGCAGTGGGCGCTTTGGAGGCTTGTGCCTGCTCCACTAGCTCAATGATTCGTGCAATGATATTGTCAGCGGCTGTTTTTTCTACGCGTATGTGCAGCGCGCCCTCCATATTGATAGCGCCTGCAAACACCTTGTCGCCTATTGTTTTGGCAACGGGGATAGACTCGCCGGTGATGGGCGATTCATCAAGGCTAGATGCGCCCTGAGTAATAATGCCGTCAGCAGATACCTTATCGCCCGGACGTACCAGCACCAAATCATCGACTTGTAATGAAGATGCCGGTACATCGCGCTGCCCGCCTTGTGCGTCAAGTAAAATCGCAGTCTTTGGCACCAGTGCCGCCAAAGCCCTAATGCCAGCACGCGCGCGATCAGCAGCCACGCTCTCTAGTAGCTCGCCGACTGAGAATAAGAATACCACTGCTGCTGCCTCTGCAGGCTCACCAATAATAAGCGCACCAATTGCCGCAATCGACATCAGCATCTCAATCGAAAAAGGCGTGCCGGTCGACGCTAAGGCAAAGGCTTTACGAGCAAAAGGAGACACGCCCACAATGACGGCAACAGCAAATGCCCACATGCCATAATCAGAAAAAACCACTGATAGCGCGTAAGCAGCGCTCATCAACATACCAAGACCAATGACTCGCTTACCTTTGCCGCTTTGCCACCAACGTGGCTGCTCTGTAGCGGACTGACGGCTACTATTTGCTGCGGTTGATTTATCCGTTATGGCAGATATACCAAACCCGAGGCGCTTAATGGTTTTTTCGATGTCACTAAATTGCGTCTCTCCATCAGGAGCCAGTGTTAGCGTTAACTTTTCGGTGGCAAAGTTAAGCTGTACATCAGAGATGTCAGGCATACGAGCGAGCGCCGTTTCGATTTTACCGACGCAGCTGGCACAGTCCATACCTTCGATATGATATTGCATAATTATTTTTCTTAATGCGTTGTCCTGATAACTTGTGCTGCTATAAGCATTTTTTATAAATCTATTATGAACCCTATAGTGGCTTTAGAGTCAAGGTGCTTCTTCTTTAACGTCATAACATTGATTTATTAGCCATTAAACTTTATAGTTACTTTAATGTTTAATGCTCAAGAGGCAGTTATGCTGATTAAAATCGGAGAACTCGCTAAACGTACAGGCGCGACAGTAGAAACCATTCGTTACTATGAAAAGGAAGGATTGTTGCCTGAGCCTTCACGCAGTGCAGGCAATTATCGTTTATATAATGACACGCACATCGAGCGTCTACAGTTTATCCTGCACTGTCGTACGCTTGATATGACGTTGGATGAAGTACGGGTGTTGTTGCAGTACTGGGATGAGCCTGACAGAGACTGCGGCAATGTAGATGCCTTGTTGGATGATCATATTGAGGCGGTAGAAGTTCGTATTGAAGAGTTGATGCAGTTAAAGCAGCATCTAATGGATTTGCGAAAAAAATGCCTATCTAGCGCACCCGCGGTATCCTGTGGAATATTAAACGCCCTTGCTGATAATTCTTGTCATCAGTAGAGACATCAGCCGTATTGTTTAGACACTACATTATAAATAATCAAAGGAATAATTTTGTCTGAATTAAAAACTGTTGGGCTTTTTGCCATTACTGCACTAGCAGAGATTGTAGGTTGCTACTTGCCATATTTATGGCTAAGAGAAGGTAAGTCAATATGGCTGCTTGTTCCTAGCGCCCTTAGTTTGACCGCCTTTGTTTGGCTGCTGACTTTACATCCAACCGCCGTTGGTAGGGTTTATGCGGCTTACGGTGGTATGTATGTAACGATTGCAATTCTATGGTTATGGGCTGTCGATGGTATTCAACCAACGGCGTGGGACATCTTAGGCACATCAGTGGCACTGCTAGGCATGGCTATTATCATGTTTGCACCGCGCACTACATAGTGCAATACCCCATTGGCGACAGCCATTGCTCTCTTCAAGCCTATTAACAGACACCCAAAACGAAATTAACTATCGTCTCGTCATAAGCTCGGACAGTGTGTGCTTGAGGTAACAACCTTACCATCGCTCAAACGATAAGCCAGTAGATGATTGCCCCATACGCAGCCACCGTCTAGCGCACGTGCATGTGGCAGATCGACCTCGGCTTTGAGCGCCGCCCAATGACCAAAGAGTATCTTACGCGTACGCGGTACTTGCCATTCAAACCACGGCGCGAAGTCATCAGGCATCGGCTCTTGCAGCCCTGCACTAAAGTCAAACTCTAAGGTGCCATCTTGTTTGCATAGGCGCATACGTGTGAAGTAATTGGCAATCGCACGCAGCTTAGTATAGCCGCTTATCTGTGCATGCCACTTATCAGCTGTCTTGCTATATAAGTTGGGCAATAGCGCATCCAGCTGCGGCAAACTGCTTTGCAGCGCCGCCTCTAACTGCCGCGCATAATCAGCCGCAGCCTCGATGCTCCAATGCGGCGGCACACCCGCATGCACCAATACCGTATACTCATCAGGATAAGCCAATACTGGCTGATGACGCAGCCACTCTAGCAACTCATCACAATCTTCAGCAGCAAAAATCGGCGCGGTTTTGTCTTTATTTTTGAGCTTTGCCGCGCCGCGCCATACCGCAATTAGATTGATATCATGATTACCCAGCACGGTCGCCGCTGCGCCCTGCTCACACAGCGACTTGACATGGCGCAGCGTGCTTAACGAATCCTCACCGCGCGCGACCAAGTCACCTGCAAACCACAGTTTGTCTTGGGTCGGGTCAAATGCTAACGTGTTGAGTAATTGACGATAAGCGGCATAACAACCTTGCAAATCGCCGATGACATACTGATGACGAAACCCCATAAACCCTCAATAAATCAATCTATAAAATCATAACCAACAAACAGTAGTCTTGCTATACAAGCAAATGCCGCGAGTGATTGCTTAGCGCGACAAAGTCTTGGACACTTAGCGTCTCAGGTCTGGCCTGCGGATCGATGGCACAGGCAGCAAAGTCCGCTTCGCTTAGCGTCGGCAACAAAGTCGAATTTTTAAAGATAGCGCGCAATGTCTTCCGGCGATGATTGAAAGTCTCACGAACGACGATAGCAAAATACTCTTCATCTTCTGCCACCACTGGCTTGTCGATATGCGGGGTCAAGCGAAACACGGCGCTGGTGACTTTAGGTGGTGGATTAAACGCACCGCGTGGCACTGTCAGTAGATAATCGGTATCACAGTGATACTGCATGATGACCGATAGACGGCCATAGGTCTTGCTACCGACATCCGCGGTGATACGCTCAACCACTTCTTTTTGTAGCATAAAATGCATATCTTGAATGACATCTGCAAAGCTAAGCAGATGAAAAAGTATCGGTGTGGAGATGTTATAAGGCAGGTTGCCCACCACCCGCAGCTTACCACGCTCAGCGCTATACAGCTCGCGATAATCGACGTGCATGGCATTGTCTTTAATGATAGTAAAGTTCGGATGGCTGTTGGCACCGATACGGATACGCAGGCTATCTGCCAAATCACGATCCAGCTCCACCACCGTCATTGCATCGACTTCTGCCAATAGCGGCTCAGTCAGCGCGCCCATTCCCGGCCCAATCTCAATCAAATTATCATCGCGCTCCAGACGGATGCTATCGACAATCTGACGGATAACGCTGGTATCATGCAAGAAGTTTTGACCGAAACGTTTACGCGGTTGGTGTTTGGCAGTGCGTAGACTGGAAGCAAGGCTTTGAGCATCAAAAGTAGTTTTGGACATAAAAAGGTCTTAATGGATAAAAGATAAATGAGAGATGGTAGCAATGTGCTGGTGTTATAATGGTAAATTATAACACAGCTCATAATTAGGGCGTGTTTGTGAGATATTTTATCTATAAACCATGTACAATCTAGCACAATCAACACGGCAGCTTTTTGTTCTCGAACCATCTAACATAAGAACCATAATGTGAATAAGGGCGGTACCCTAGTGAGGACTTGAATATTAGGCTGTAACCTAATGGTATTAAGGTTCTAAATTACTGATATAGCCACAGTGTACTTCATGGTGTACTTAACATACATATTCTATTCATGATCGGTGCGCTATACAGGCATCGAACTGCTAGAGCATAAAATCTCTTAAGTTCATTTTGATAACAACAATTATGATGTTTTACGAAAATTTAAAATCTGTTGTCTGACTACCTGCTCAATCTGTTGCCAATCAGCCAGATTATGGCGAGAATATTGCACATTGACATATAAACCCATCTGTGGCTCTAGATCGAAGTGGTGGCTACAAGGTGGCCTTGGCACATCTCTATTACTGCACTTTATATAGGTTGTAATCTGCCCCGTTTCATCTCTCTGGATAAACACATCTTCTGCGTATCGGTTTTTACGATAGGGGCTATCAGTTTTCGGGTCTATACCCGGCGGTGCGTAAACTTCCAATCCAAATTGCTCATTATCAAGCTGTTCATATTCATGTACAGGCCCTGCTTCCTTACTGGGATTAAGCGTTCCATCACCGATACGGTGAATAGCACCTACTCCATGATATTTATTTCCAGAGGAGACATTGACTGAGACCCAAGGATCATTCGGTAAATACTGTTCTTTTTTATAAGCTTGTTTAAGTTCCTTATTACCTTTATTGAGTATGGCATTATCGGTATAGCGCACATAAAAGACAAAGCTATTGATCTTTGAGTCATAGCTGCGTGTGGGTTTTGGACCTTCTTGTTTTTTACCCCATGCAGGATCGCCGTTATACTCAACCAGACTTACGATATTTTTGGGTAAATCAACGGGGACACCGCCTAAATCACCAACGTAATTTGCAGAAAACACATCGGTACAAGATGATATAAGAGTAGAGGTCATAACAATAATCATAACCATGGGCTTATTTAATGCTTCAATGAACATTGAATACCTCAATAAATGAATATTAACCTTTGCTGTCAAATTCGTAAATATTAACTTGAGAGATTATCATTTTAGAAAAGCCTAGGTTTATTTTTATTAAGGTATACCCCAAGGGAACCAGCTATTTATCCCTGTCACCCCATTTACATTTATAGGCCACTTAAAACAGACCGGTATAATGGAACCAATTATATCAGGTCATGCTTGATAATTTATAAATAGACATAGCTGACATTAGTGCGTGTTGAACATTCGACCATGGCACTGACAGCGACTATTTTTTAGGCGATTCGATGTTAAAAATAATAAGTTTAGTCATTCTAAGCGCTTATTTTTAACGATGAAGCGGCAAAAAAGAGTCCTGTCCCTGCGGGCTGATGCTAAAATT
>Ga0208017_100049_pt1 | contig 52597 bp, 45 predicted proteins | sample 30_taG_FD_184104 | JGI IMG/M metagenome (GOLD analysis project Ga0208017, IMG submission 184104) | Marine viral communities from Cariaco Basin, Caribbean Sea - 30_WHOI_OMZ (SPAdes) (version 2) | ecosystem: Environmental > Aquatic > Marine > Oceanic | place: Caribbean Sea: Cariaco Basin... | reverse complement strand
AATTTTAGCATCAGCCCGCAGGGACAGGACTCTTTTTTGCCGCTTCATCGTTAAAAATAAGCGCTTAGAATGACTAAACTTATTATTTTTAACATCGAATCGCCTAAAAAATAGTCGCTGTCAGTGCCATGGTCGAATGTTCAACACGCCCTAAAACACATAAAGAATAAAAATGACGGAGGGCATAGACGTGCAATATACCGCAATCATCAAAGACGGTGGGCTTTTTATCCCAAACGTGTTTTCTGACCTAAACGATGGTAGCTCGCATATCGTACAAATAGACGTCGACATCGCAGAAGTACGACAGCAGCTAAGCGAGCACGCCAGCACAATCGAGACCAAAACGCCCAAAAAACCCACCAAAAGAGCCAATAAAAAGGCTGAGCAAAAACCGCCAAAAGACACCGATGACGACGGCATAAGCACCCGACGCAAAAGCGCAATCGACGAGCTAGATGCTCTAGATGATGCAGAGCTAAGCGAGATACTCAAAGCCTATATGAATGACGGACAAACCCCAGAACAAATATCGCTAGAAAACTTATAAAACAATCAACTCCATATAAACCAACAACCGTATTACTGATAAAGGTAGAACAATGACGTACTCGATTTTTTCTCAAACGCCAAACAATGCGCTGACAGAGCCGATGTTTTTTGGTCAGCCAGTCAACGTGGCGCGTTATGACCAGCAAAAGCACCCAATCTTTGAGCAATTGATCGAAAAACAACTGTCGTTTTTTTGGCGTCCAGAGGAAGTCGATGTGTCACGCGACCGTATCGACTTTAGCAACCTCTCCTCGCACGAGCAGCATATATTTTTGAGCAACCTCAAGTATCAGACCCTACTCGACTCTATCCAAGGCCGTAGCCCAAACGTGGTGCTACTCCCGCTGGTGTCTATCCCTGAGCTGGAGACTTGGATCGAGACGTGGTCGTTCTCCGAGACCATTCACTCGCGCAGCTATACCCATATCATCCGCAACATCGTCAACGACCCTGGCGTTATCTTTGATGACATCATGGAAAACGAGCATATCTTGCAGCGCGCCTCTGATATTGCGCAGTATTATGACGATCTGTACCGCAGCTCGCAGCTGTATAGCCTATACGGTGCCGGTACGCACAATATCAATGGCGAGCAGATCACCGTCGATCTAAAGTCACTCAAAAAACAGATGTATCTGTGTATCATGGCGGTCAACGTCCTAGAAGCCATTCGTTTTTATGTGTCATTTGCCTGCTCGTTTGCCTTTGCTGAGCGAAAATTGATGGAAGGCAACGCCAAAATCATCAAACTGATCGCGCGTGATGAGGCGCTGCATTTGACGGGTACTCAGCACATGATCAATCTGATGCGTAATGGTAAAGATGATCCTGAGATGGTCGAGATTGCTGCAGAGTGTTTTGAGGAAAGTATCGAGATTTTCCGCAAGGCTGCCGAGCAAGAAAAACAATGGGCAGGTTATCTGTTTAAAGATGGCTCGATGATCGGTCTCAACAAAGACATTCTTTGTCAGTATATCGAATACATCACCAACCTGCGCATGGAAGCGGTCGGCTTGCCAGCGGCGTTCCCAAACTCAAAATCCAACCCTATCCCATGGATTAATACGTGGCTGTCGTCTGACAACGTACAAGTGGCACCGCAAGAGACAGAGATTAGCTCATACTTGGTCGGTCAGATCGACTCTGATCTATCAGACAGCGACTTTGATGACTTTGAGCTGTAATTTTTAGATGTTATTAGCGCGTCGATGACATATCACTGTCATACAGGCGCGCTATCATCAAGGCAAAAAACACCAATAAAAATGACCATCAGGAGCTTGGGCAATGACGTGGGTAGTGACCAGCAAACAGCGCTTTTATTTGCATGATAGCGAGACCTTGCTAGACGGCTTACTGCGTACTGGGCACGATATCAACTATCAGTGCCGCGAAGGCTACTGCGGTAGTTGCCGCGTCAAGCGTATCTCAAGCTCACACAGCGTCGACTATCCATTTGAGCCGCTGGCGATGATAGATGAGGATGAGATCCTACCTTGCTGTTGCCGTGTGCAAGGGGTCATTCATATCAACCATGAGCCCGTGATTAAATAAAGACGGCTCACTTTAAAACCAGAAGCCACAAAAAAGCGCGCTACCTCAAAAGGCAGCGCGCTTTTTTATGGCAGTTACCGACCTCTATACCCTACTCAAACAGCTTAAGTAGCTCCTCACGCATACGATCACGCTCTGCCTCTGACATCATCGGTACCTCTTCATCTGGTAAGTATGGCTGACCGGAACCGCCAAGCGTTTCGTCGTGAATGATGACGGGACGCGGGGTTGGCTCTTGTACCGGACGCTCCTCTAATACGATTTTTACCTGCGCGTTTTTGCCTTGGCGTAGTATCTGGGCATTGAGCTCAGTATTGGGCGGCTTACGGGCCACATACTGAATCAAGGTATTGGCATCGGTCATCTCGACCCCGTCGATGGTCAAAATAATATCGCCCACTTGTAGGCCGCTTTTGGCCGCAGGACTTTGGTCGATGACGTTTAATACTTCTACACCGGTCGAGGTCTCAAGCTGCGTAGGATCACGAAGCTGTGACTGAATCTCGATACCCAGCCAGCCACGACTGACCTTACCGTCTTTGATTAAGGCATTCATCACCTGCTCGACAAGGGCGGTCGGAATAGCAAAGCCGATGCCCATCGAGCCGCCAGAGCGCGAGAATATCACGGTATTGATACCGACCAGCTCGCCATGCGCATCCACGAGCGCGCCGCCTGAGTTACCAGGGTTGATCGCCGCATCGGTCTGAATAAAGTCTTCAAACTTATTGACCCCAAGACCAGTACGCCCAGTGGCGGAGATGATCCCTTGCGTTACCGTTTGGCCGACACCGAACGGGTTGCCAATGGCCAAGGCCAAATCGCCGACGCGGATAGGATCCTCGCGGAAACCAAGCGGCGTCAGTCCGGTCATATCGACTTTGATCACCGCCAAATCACTATCAGGATCGGTACCGATGATCTTGGCGCGGCTCTTACGCCCGTCATTAAACGCGACGGTGATTTCATCGGCTTTTTCGATGACATGGGCGTTGGTCACGATATAGCCGTCTTCTGAGACAATCACCCCAGAGCCTAAGTTGGTAGAGCCTTGATCCTGCGATGGCCCGCCATGAAACTCAAAAAAACGGCGCAAGACAGGGTCATTCATGTATGGATGCTCGGCCATGGTCTGCGTGGTATAGATATTGACGACCGACTGTGACGCGCGAGCGACGGCATTATGATAAGAGGAGATCGGTGCAGGCGTGTCAGCGACAGGAGCCGATGCTTGCTGCTCAGCAGGTGACGTCCTCGGTGGCTCCCACGTCGCCTCTGACGTCGTTTTCATACTCATGAACAACCAGGTAAACGCTGCCAATACTAGCAGCAATAAGATCCAAGGAAGCCACTTTAACAAAGACGCCTTGTTATTGGTGTTCGGGGATGGCGACATATAAAAACCTCTATAATTTTGATGCACACAAACAATAAAAAAACAATGATAAATAAAACCGGGACAAATCGCAGGCCAGTTACTACTGGCCTACTATGAGCAATAGCATAGCAAATATCAGCAGCAAAACGCTATCGCTCAAGTGGTCTTGTGTATCGTCAGTTCTAAAGCTGACCCACCATAGGCAAATTATAACTGCCCATTCTACCGAATAGTAACGCATCGTGTACCATTTCAGTTATTGGCCTTGTCTACTCTTTGACACTGTCATGCTAAAATGCAGATTGTTTGTCTCACTGGCCAACCAAATAACGCAAATAACGACAAGGAACCACCATGACCGCTCACGATACCCCGCCCTCTGCCGATATGACGATTACTGCCCAAGCGCTGACTGAGTTTTGTGATGACTATCTGTCTGCCAGCGCATTTAAAGACTATGCGCCAAATGGCCTACAAGTCGATGGCGGCCGGCCTATCAGACGCATCGTGACTGGGGTGACGGCTTGCGAGGCACTCATCGATGCTGCCATCGCCGAGGACGCCGATGCGATTATGGTCCATCATGGATATTTTTGGAAAGGCGAACCGATGACCATCACTGGCATGAAAGGCCAGCGTATTCGTAAATTGATGCAACACGGAATCTCGCTGATTGGCTACCACTTGCCGCTCGATGCTCATCCAAAAATCGGTAATAATGCCAAGCTCGCCGAGATGTTAGGGCTGACCATCACAGAGGCGCTATATCCTCATGAGTCGCATCCCGTCGGCAATATTGCCACGTGCCCGCCGCAAAGCGCCGAAAGCCTAACTCAGACCATCACGCAAGCTCTAGGACGCATACCGCTACATATCTCAGGTCATTATCAGTATTTGGCAGATGAAGCCGCAGATACAGCAGCCGCCCCAAAACTGTTAAAACGTATCGGCATCTGTACTGGCGGCGCGCAAGATATGATAGAGCAAGCCGCAGCCATGGGCTGTGATGCTTATATCTCAGGCGAGATATCAGAGCGCACGACCCATAGCGCCCGTGAGCTTGGGATTGATTACTTTGCATGTGGCCATCACGCAACAGAGCGCGCAGGGATTCAAGCCCTCGGAGACATCATCGCTCAACAATTTGGTCTATCTGTGCGCTTTATCGATATCGATAACCCCGCTTAGAGTCAGCATCAACCCAGCACAAGTAAAGCTTAACACCAAGATTCTTGGTTTACGATATTGAAAATTCGATAAGTCACTGATGGTTATTTGATGGTTATCTAACGATAAAACTTAGTCGTTTTTTGGCTTCTACTTCATAATACAGCCAAATTTGACCGTTTATAAGCAAATTGTTAAGTTTTATCGCTAATTTCTTAACTCTACTTGAATAATAAAACCAGTAACCGCATATTACTACCTGTAACAAAGAACGTTTTGTCATGAAACTTCCCATTATTACAGCTTCCGGTTATGGCACCAAGATAGATAACAAATAGATAATAGACAGCCATTTAGCGTTACTATTTATCTATAACTTGAGTTTTACGAGACTTACGCACGGCTTATTATCTATATACTTATTTTCTATAGGGAGAGGGCGCGCGGCTTTAACGGCGCATTACTATCTTAGTGTTGCGATGGTGGTTTGATGTTTTTTGTCAGTCGGTGTTATGACTGGATAAAAACGAATAACCCTGTATCGCTGAACAGCAAATATGATCGGCTGCTTACTATACCCTAAACGATATAAAGAGTAAGCCGCTGCTGATATTAGCGTAGTGCATTGACTTTATCATTGAGACGCATGGTTTGGCGCCGCTTTGATACAGGTATCTACGTGCTTGTTTCAATAATTTAATCATGACCTTACCTGTGTTTGTTAGGGAGTCGTTACGTTCAGTCTTATCTATTGTCGATGAAGGAATCATCTGATTTATCGCCTTCTGGGGTTTTTGCGTCTGTTTTTTGCAGGCATGGCTTTTTTGATAAACTTTTTTTGACAATAGATACTTGGCTGTGACAGCGCTGCACGTGTTTATAGAAAACTCATACGCGGCACGACTTTTTAATAAACAAACTGAGCGCACACGACAGTTATTTAACCGTGTCCTTCAGTTGAAATGCAACCTCGGTATATGTTCTATTGGCATACACAAGTGAGCATTTACGGTAAGTAGGATGGCTAAAATCAGGAGACATCCATGCAGCGTATTACTTATCGTGTGAAAGTATCAGCGCAAGGGGCCAAACGCCGTATTTCTTATCTGCTGCGTCCATCTAAGCGCCTACCAAACACCAAAAGTAACATCGTTTCATCCGTTACCCCTACTACTTCAAATCGGTTTGCCAAGACCAAAAAACTGGCGCAAGTGTCTAGTATCGCCCTGCTCTCGCTACCTGCTGAGAGCCTAACGACGATGCAGGCAAGCGTACCGGCCTATGACCATGTCATGCTAGACAATACCTTGACCGTCGCTGCTGTCCCAGGAAATAGCACGTATTTTGCGACCGATGGGTTTCAGCATGGTTTTGGGTTTGACTTGGTGCGTACTTATGCTGACGAGCTTGGTGTCGATATCGACTTAAAAGCCTACGCCAGCGAAGAAGCAGCCTTACATGCTCTAAAATCTGGTGAGGCGGACATGGCATTGACTACCGCCAGTACTCAACTAAAAAGCCAGCTAAATTTGTCATCCATCAACGTCAGCTGCGGCTATGATGCCAGTTTGACCAAAAACGGCCTGCATCCAAAGGTCAGCTGGTCGTTTAATGCCCCTGATGATCCATTGTCACAAAAAGCCAGTTATTTTTTGTGCGATAGTATTAAGCTAAAAAACACCCAAAAGCTGGCCGCGTTTTATAATCAAACCCTACTAAAAGACGCTTATAGTCAAGATCACTTTAAAAAAACACTGACAGAGAGGCTGCCTGATTATCGATCATCGTTTGAGGAGCAAGCGCGCAATTATAATCACGATTGGGAATTATTGGTTGCTATGGGCTATCAGGAGTCACATCTGGATGCCAATGCGGTCTCGCCCACCGGCGTACGCGGCCTGATGATGCTTACCAACAATACTGCCAAAGCGATGGGCGTATCAGACCGTGTGGACCCGTATCAAAGCATCGGCGGCGGCGCGCGTTATTTAGAACAAATGAAAGATGAGTTCGCTGATGTGCCAAAGTCTGATCGAATTTGGTTTGCACTAGCAGGATACAATATGGGTCCAAATGCGGTCAAAAGCATCCAGCGTAAACTGCGCACGCAAGGCATCGATGATAAGAGCTGGGCCAACGTCTATGCCTATCTCGCAGAACACAGAGCCTCTAACAGCCGATATGGTCAAGCGATGCACTATGTCAGCAATATCAGAAGCTATCTTGAAACTATTAAGACGCAAACTGTCTAATGACATGACACTCAAAAACGCAAAAGCGGCTCTTATGATAATAGCCGCTTTTTTGTGTGATGACTATATACGCTATTAACGATTGGGTACCGTCAGACGCTGACCACGCTGTAGCATGGTGTCGGCTGCGATATTATTCATATCTGCCAGCTCTTGGGTCGACACTCCGTATTTACGCGCCAGCCCGATGAGACTATCTCCTGAGCCTACGGTATAGCTGACGGTTGCTTTTGGTACTTTTAGCGTCTGTCCGCGTTGCAGTTGGGCATTGGTTGCCAAATCATTGGTCGCCGCCAGATCTTCTACCGATACACCAAACTCTCTAGCAAGCGCAATCAAGCCATCGCCTGACTTGACCTTGTAGTTTTCGGTATTGCCCAGCTTTTTGCCACTGCTAACTGTACTGGTTGAGGTATTGCTCGTCGCATTGCTGCTTTGGCTGCTGGCACGAGAGCCCACTGGGCTACCGCTAGCAGGAATCGTAATGGTACGGCCTAGTATCAAGTTTGAGTTGGTCTTTAGGTTATTGGCGGCAGCCAAGTCACTCAGACCGATATTGTAACGTCTTGCCACGCCCGTTAGGGTATCACCGGATTTGACCTTATAACTGACCGCTTTATCATTTAGCTGACGATCGACGATATCTTTGGGCGCAGGCACTTTAATTGTCTGACCACGTTGCAGGCGAGCTTTGGCATTAAAGTTACTGTTTACCGCTGCCAGCTCTGCTGGACTGACGCCGATACTGTTGGCAATACCAATTAAAGTCTCACCTGATTTTACCTTATAACTGGTGGTTGCCACTGAGCCTGTACTACTCTGCGCTCTACTGCTGCTAGTACGAGAGGCCGCGTCTATGTCTGCGCTGGCAGGTACTTTTAGGGTTTGCCCGACATATAGAGAGTCTGTGCTGTTAAGGCCGTTGAGACTGGCCAAAGTAGCGGTCGGCACATTGAACTGACGCGCCAAAGCGATCAAGCCATCACCCGGTTTGACCTTGTAGTTTTTGGTTGCAGTGCTTGATTTTTTTGATCTGGTAGAGGGCGCCGCTGGTGTTGTAGCAAGTGCTTTCACTTTGCCAGGCACTAGCCAGAGCTTTTGTCCTCGAAGCAGATCAGCACGGCTGCTAAGATTATTATAGCTGGCAAGCTGTGTCACTGATAAGCCAAAACGATTGGCGGTACCAATAAGCGTGTCGCCACCTTGCACAACATAGCTTTCGGGTTGATTGGCAGCTGGATTACTGGCAGCGCTAAGCGGCTCGATAGTTTTGGCATTATATAGATATAAAGTGGTACCAGATAATAGCTTGGCGCTGGCATCTATTTGGTTCCATTCGGCGATATCGCGCCAGCTCACGCCAGCTCGACTGGCAATATTGGACAGCGTATCACCACGTTTTACCGTATAGGTACTACGTGTGCCTTGTGGCTTTGGCTTGCTGACTGGCGTTTTTGCAAAGCTCAGTTTTTTTTCATCGCCTGTCGCCTCCAAGATAGACTGCTGAGTCTGCACCGCCGATAAGTTGATGTTGCCATCGGCGTTGATGACATTGGTCTCAGGCGTGCTACTGCGTATCTGCTTGGCAATAAAATCACGTTCTTCTTTGCTCAAAGGCGGCTCTTGAACGATGGTATTGTTTTGAGTGATTTTTGCAGACGTAGTCGGTAGGCTGTTGCTGCTTTTTAGCTCAGCATTGATTTTATTGGTCTCGGCGGTGGTCAACGGCGGCTCAGTATGTACGGCGGCGGTGTTGCTATAGACCGAGCTGCTCGTCTGTGTCGTTGTAGGCGAGATATAGCTCGTCGTCTGCTGCGGCACACTGGCGCTAGCGGCATAGTCTGCCAATGCGCTGCCAGTAGATGGCAAAGCAGAACTGGTATAAGGCTTACTGTTATAGCTTGGTGAGCTTGAGCTGCTAGTGGTGATGCTGTTATTACTGGCAGTCAACACATTACCCATGCCATTACCACGCAGCGAGCTGAGCTTGGCGTCTAGGTTGAGGCTCACATCATTAGGGATAATCACCCGCTGTGGGCCTGAGGCATCGACACGCCCTGAGGTGAGCGCGGTATTGAGTCTTTCGAGCTCATCATAACTAACGCCTGTGATTTGTGATACTTCCGATAAACTGACACCATAATTGACAGGCACACTGCGAAAATGCTGACGGTTGGCGATAGCTGGTAGATAGACACCGTACTGCTCAGGCTTGGCAACGATTTCGGCCACTGCTAAAAAGCGTGGCACGTAGTTCATGGTTTCGGTGGGCAGTCTAAGTGACCAGTAATCCGTGGGCAGACCACGAGCCGCATTAGCATCGATGGCATTTTGCACACGACCGGGCCCTGCATTATAAGCGGCTAACGCCAGCTCCCAACTGCCAAACTGGTTGTGCAATGCGGTCAGAAAGTCATAGGCAGCGCGCGTCGACTCAATGACGTCACGGCGACCATCATAAGTGCTGCTTTGATTTAACCCGTAAATACGGCCCGTACTAGGGATAAACTGCCATAAGCCAGCTGCTGCGGCACTACTGGTCCCACTTGGGTCATAAGAGCTTTCGATCACAGGCAATAGCGCCAGCTCGGTTGGGATATTACGGCGCTCTGCTTCTCGCACTGTGTGATAAATATAACGACTGGCACGCGCAGTCAAACGGTTTAGATACTCTTGTCGACTGGTAAACCAGCTTTTTTGTGCTTCGATACGCTGGTTATAAATTGGCTGTCCGCCGTTCATACGGTAGCCGGCACGCAAACGATTCCACAAATCACCGTATTGCTGAATGGCAAGTTTGTTGCCTTCTACCATGGTCATGTCTGTCGCTTCTAACAAATCCGCTAACTCGTCTAAGCTTTCAGCATCAAGATAAGCGGTAGAGTAATCCGTGGTGGCAGATTTTACTGCTTGCTTACCAGCACGCTTGGCAACCGTCGCTGAGGTGTTGGTCGCGCCTTTGTTTTTTACCGGCGAGGTATTGCTACAAGCACTGATGAGTAACGTCGATACCGCAAGCGTCAATGGTAACGCAATAAATGAGCGAGAGTTTGAGAGCACAGTAGACATGATATTGGAGGTTTCCTAACGACAAGAAGTAATGAGATAAGTTGCTTGATAGTATAGTCTGCAATGTAAAGCAAAGACCAGTCTGATGTAAAGACCTTAAGCAAAAATTACGGTCGCTCTTTTTTGTGACTTTTATGAATATAAGCATAGATATATAAACAAAACCTTATAAGGAATGGTTATATATCATAGATGAGCTGTATTTATTCACTATCTTAATGATTGATGGTCTTAATTAGCTACTCTTAATCAGATACTTTTAATGAAATACTCTTAATTAATAGTCACTTGTGAGACCGCACGCAATAAGACAGCATTGCCCGTCGAGAGCGTCAAGGTCACCCGCGAGGTGGTGACAAACGAGACCTGCTGACCATCTTTTACCCAGCTTTCATTGGTGATCACATTGGCTTTGGCCTGTCCACCTGTGATGACAATGTTATCGACAGAGATATCGTAGCGATAATTGGAAGTGTCGTTCCAGCTGTTTTGCAGCAGTTTTAGATAAGCTTCTTTGTCCAGACTGGTTGTTTTTCCTTTTCTAGATAAAGAAATCAGCGCATCATCAGAGACCAAACGTGCAACTTGGTTGATGTTTTGGCTGTTCGCTGATGACTTCATGGCAGCGGCGTAGTTTTTTACTAGCGCTTCGGTCATGGTCGCCGCCTGCGCATTGATCGTGATGGTGCTTGCAGCAGCAACGATAGCAGCCACACTGGTACTTTTTATCATCAGAGCCAAAAGCCCGTTTCCCCATACTCGTTTCATGATAATCCTTAGCGATATTATCGGCGTTATGGTCATACAATTTTCTATTTATCATACATTTTATATTTATCTATGTATTGACGTAGAGACCACAAGCGCATTTATCGTTTGACTAAATAGGCCACCTATACTGAGTATAGGTATTGCCGCCTTAATATTGACTTTACGAGCCATTTTGGTAATTTTTTTAGTCCAATCACGGCAGACTCGTATCATAGTGTGAGACTATCATTCAATTCTCACAGCCATGTGACACCCTGTGTAATTATTGCGAACATCTATAACGATAGACTATCTTGAAGTATACCGTCATATTAAGCCTCACTGATTATCACAATAAGACTTGATAACGATGGAGACTCAGAGCAGCGCGGCGGCATCACTATCAGTCACGCTTAGCGTTATGACTTGGTTTCTGAGCCATTGTCTTCAGACTGTTCATCATCACTGAGCTTCATACCGAGCCGCTCTACGCGTCTGTCCATCATTTGCCGTGCCAGCGCTTGCATGTCCTCGACGCGGTCTATCTCATCGACAATCTCCAGCCCGAGCAAGGTTTCAAACACATCCTCCAACGTCACCAAGCCTTTGACTTCCCCATACTCACCCACAGTAATGGCAATGTGGACACGGTTTTTTAGCATCAGCTCTAGCAAGTCAAACAGCTTCATCTTTGAGAATACAAAGGTGATCTCTCGTTTAAACTGGGTCAACGGTTTGTGCATGGCGTGGTTGACTTTGGCCAGCAGCATATCTGTTTTTAGCACAAAACCGGTAATATTGTCCAAATCACCATCATAAATCGGCAAACGCGAAAACGTCAGCTTAGGGCGATCCACCAGCAGCTCAGCCACGGTTTTATTTTCTTCAAAAGCGAGCATCACTGAGCGCGGCGTCATGATATCCTCAACCTTGATAGCGCCAAAGGCCAGCAAGTTACGGATAATGCGCGACTCTAGCGGATCTATCTGACCTGACTCCTCACCGATACTGGCCAAAGCGGCAAACTCACGACGGCTAAAGGTTTGCGGCTCTTTGCCGCGCACCAGCAGTTTGGTGAGGCGCTCTGATATCCAAATCAGTGGATACAGCAGTAAGATAATACCGCGGACAAAATAAGCCACCAGACCGCTAAGCTGACGCCAATACAGCGTGCCCAAAGTCTTGGGAATGATTTCAGACAAAAACAAAATCGCCAGCGTCATAATCGCCGAAAACAGGCCAAACCAAGCACTACCAAAGACGATAGTCGCTTGGGCACCAGCGCCGATAGAGCCAAGCGTGTGCGCCACTGTGTTTAATGTCAAAATAGCGGCCAGCGACTGATCGATATTATCAACTTTTAGGCTTTTAAGCATTTCCGCTTTTTTGGGGTTGCTTTCTTGTACGTCCGCGATAAACGACGGCGTCATACTCAGCAAAACAGACTCGGCCAACGAACATGCAAAAGACACGCCGATGGCCAGTACGACAAAAAATATCAGCAGCATCACATTCAGCGCTGTTGGTGCAACCGCCGCGTCAGCCGCCCAAGCCAGCTGCGGTAGTAGCAAGACGGCAGGAAACGGCAGCATCGCGAGTAACGGCCGACCAAAACGAGCAGGACGACACATCTTTGGGGGAGGTTCTGCTGACTCATCTTGACGACAAGCCCGCGGACGACTTAAACGAGGTACAAACATAAAAGAGGTGGACAAGTTAGGTAACCTAAACAGAAAAGAAGAAAAAGATAATATCATGAGTACGCGCCGCCGAGCATCTACCGCATAAAAGCTGGTTAATGCTCGATAAACAGGCACTCATCGATGCCCACCACCTTGCCTGACAGCTTGTCGTATAGGCAACTAATAACCCAGTCAGTCAACAACCAACATCTGGCTGCTGCGCGTGACATTTTATAAGGACAGCTTACCAGCCCTACCCTCTGGGTATCGTGTGGCGGCAATTATTGCCATTTGATAGTAGCATTGATGATAATATTTCACAATAAGCCGCGCTTTTTAAGTGCGATTTTTTAGGTACGCCGTTTATCTCCGAGGTTTTACGTTTCGTCATACGGGTTTTTGGCTAGCATTTGATGCGATCAATCGCCCGATATACCAGAGAAAACACACCCAGCTTATGATTAACAGTTACCAAGTCTGGGATTTTTTGTTACTATGCGTCTAATTTTATTATTGTCTATGACTTACTGAGAGTAAATTATGTTGCTATTTATCCAAGCTGCCCATGCGGCCCCAGAAACTGCAGGCGCTGCGTCAATATTTGGCCAGATCTTATTGCCTGTCGCTTTTTTTGCGATTTTTTATTTTTTGGTCATTCGCCCGCAGTCTAAGCGTACCAAAGAGCATCGTGCTATGGTCAATGCGCTTAGTGTCGGCAATGAGATTATCTTTGCCGGTGGTCTGATGGGCCGTATCAAAGACATCGAGGGCGACTATGCTGTCGTCAGCTTGAACAACAACACAGATGTGAAGATACAGCGCGCTTCTGTCATCTCAGTATTGCCTGCTGGCACTATAGAGAGCGTATAATTATCAGCCGTGCTGTATTTATAATCGTGCGCTCGCCGCACTGATAAATACGTACGTGCCTAAAAAATGACCGTACCTTGTCTACGGTCGTTTTTCACTATAAAGTAGCAAAACCTTGCATTTTATAATGCCAAAGACGGCGATAAGTTGTCAGCTTTATGTTATCGATAATCTTTCGATAACAGATATTTTGGATGACGGCGCAAAGCGTCATCTGTATTATTTGCTCTATTGTTTTATGCTTTATTATCATCGCGGATGATCGCAATGGTACATGACAACGACTGCCAAATACGGTACTCGGCCATTGCTATCGCTAACTTCCCATCTGCTAACTTGTGGCCTACGTCGCCAGTCGTTTATCAACCTAAAGAAGTGATTATGCAATATCCCGCTTGGAAATACTTACTCATCGCCGTCGTGCTTATCATTGCCGGTCTGTATGCTGCCCCTAACCTCTACCCTGACGAACCTGCCGTACAGATTACCAGTGCTGCCGCAGGTACTCAGCTGTCTGAAGGTATTTTGACCGAGTCACAAAGACTCCTTACTGAGGCAGGTCTGGACAGTCATGATGGTACATTTGAGGGCAACAGTGCGCTGGTACGCCTAAAAAACCCAGTCGATCAGCTCAAGGCGCAAGAAGTATTGCGTCAAAATCTGGGCGAGGACTATGTCGTGGCGCTCAACTTAGCACAGACCACGCCAGAGTGGCTACGTAGCATCGGCGCAAAACCGATGAAACTTGGTCTGGATTTGCGCGGCGGTGTGCGCTTTGTCCTCGAAGTCGATATGGATAAGGCTCTCGAGCAGCGCTTAAGTAGTGCGAGCCGTGATATGCGCCGTGAGCTACGCGCTGAACGAGTGGCGGTCAAGGGCATCAAAACTGAAAACCAAAGCATCGTACTGCATTTTGCTGATACGGACGCGCGTAACCGTGCTCAAAACATCCTACAAGGCTCAATGGGCAATACCTTTAGTTTGCAGTCTTCGATTGATGAGCAAGGCCCAGCGCTAATCTTGGCATACAATGACGCCACCCTCGATGAGATCAAAAGCTACGCGGTCAATCAAAACCTCACGACCCTACGTAATCGTATTGCAGAGCTGGGCGTGACTGAAGCCCTCGTACAGTCACAAGGCGCTAGCCGTATCGTGGTAGAGCTACCTGGCGTACAGGACACAGCCGAGGCCAAACGTGTCCTTGGACGTACGGCAAACCTTGAGTTTCGCATGGTCGCTGAAGACGCTGACACCTACACAGGCGGCATTCCACCAGCAGGCACTGAGGCTTTCCCCTTTGAGACGCTCGATGGCCCTCCAGTACTGCTAGAGCGTCAAGCCATCGTCACAGGTGATAAAGTCACCAATGCACAGACAGGCGTCGACGAAAACGGCTCGCCAGAAGTGAGCATCACGCTAGACAGTGCTGGTGGCAAGCTAATGCAAAATGCCACCCGTACTGCTGTTGGCAAACAGATGGCGGTTTTGTTTATCGAAAACAAACAAAGAATCACCTATGAAGAAGACCCAGAGACTGGCGAGACCGTCGAAGTACGCACGCCTTACGCTGAGGCAAAGGTCATCAACCGCGCCAATATTCAAGCGGTACTTGGCTCATCTTTCCGCATTACGGGGCTAGATAGTAGTGCTGAAGCAGCTGAACTGGCACTGTTACTACGCTCAGGTGCTTTAGCGGCTCCAATGTATTTCGTCGAAGAGCGCACCATTGGCCCATCACTCGGTCAAGAAAACATCGAAAAAGGCTTATTTTCGACGCAGGTCGGTTATTTGCTGGTCTTTGCCTTTATGATTGTTTTTTATCGCCTCTTTGGTGTCATCGCCAACGTGGCTCTAGCGGTAAACGTCATTATTATCATCGCTATTATGTCGATTTTAGGCTCATCGCTTACCCTACCAGGCATTGCAGGTATCGTTTTGACCATCGGTATGGCGGTCGATGCCAACGTCCTGATTTTTGAGCGCATACGCGAAGAGCTAGCCAACGGCGTACGGCCAAAATCTGCTATTGTGGCAGGATTTGATCGCGCCTTTAGTAGTATTTTTGATGCCAACCTCACCACATTGTTGGTGGCGTTTATCTTGTTTGCCATCGGTACAGGCCCGATCAAAGGCTTTGCAATTACGTTAGCCATCGGTATTGTCAGCTCACTATTTACCGCCATCATGGTGACACGTGCGTTGGTACAAATTGCTTATGGTAAGCGTAAATCTATCAAACGTTTGAGCATCGGTTAGGAGAACACTATGGCGATCGATAAGAACAACCCTTTAGAACAAAACAATCCAGATCGAAATGGTTCAGGCGGCTCAAACACAGACGCTAGCAGCACGCGCCGTCGCAAAAAACCACGCCGTGATGGCAAAGGCAGCAACAACCAAGCCAAATCAAAAAAAGCACGCCGCGGTAATAGCGGTGATAACGCCACACAAACGCTCAGCACCCAAGCCATCGATCCAAATCTGGATATAGGTGATGCAGAGGACTATGCAGCAGCGCAAGCAGAAGGCGGCATCAAAGCGGTAGGCGATCAGCGTATCATTCCATTTATGAAGATAGAAAAACCAATGGCGCTTTTATCGCTCTTAATGGTCATTGGTAGTATCATTGCAATTGCGGTCAATGGCCTAAACCTAGGCCTTGACTTTACCGGAGGCGTCTCAGCAGACGTACGCTATGAGCAACCTGTCGAGCAAGCAGAGGTCGTACAGGCTTTAGCCGATGGTGGCTTTGATGATGCTGTGGTACAGTATTTGGGTACTCGAGAAGAATTGCTGGTACGTCTACCGCCGCAGTCTGATAATGTCGATGGACTAAATGCCAGCTTAACCCAAGCATTGACACTGCCCGATAATGCTGCTGATATCAGTAACGTCAATATCATCGGTAGCCAAGTGGGCAACGAAGTGTATTTAAACTCCGTCATGGCGTTGGCACTGGCGCTGGTTTGTATGCTCGGTTATGTGGCCCTACGTTTCCAATTTAAGCTATCATTAGGAGCGGTGCTTTCGCTGTTTCATGACGCCATCGTTACTATTGGTGTCTTTGCCCTATTCGGCTTTCCATTTGATTTGACGGTGTTGGCTGCTATATTGGCCTTGATCGGTTACTCATTGAACGATACGATTGTCGTCTATGACCGTATTCGCGAAAACTTCCGCCGCGTCCGTGGTATCTCACCGCGACAGACCATTGACCTGTCTTTGACAGAGACATTGCGCCGTACGATTATGACCATCTCAACCGTGTTACTTGTGGTATTGGCCATGATGTTCTTAGGCGGTGATGGACTATACTGGTTCTCAGTAGCGCTATTTATTGGTCTACTGGCTGGTACGTATTCATCGACTTACATCGCAAGCTCAATCCCACTACGTATGGGACTGTCACGTGACGACTTTATTGTAAAAGTAAAGCCTGAGTTTGAAGAAGAAATCGTGACGTTTAACGATCCAAAAATGTACGAATAAGGCCGTATTTGGCCATGATGGCATTCTCTTATCTCATGGCCAACTGACAACATAAACACAAAATTTGTATCTTTAATACAATAATAGCGTGTAAAAATAAGCACCTGACTCACCAGCTGTGAGTCTAGGTGCTTTTGTCTTTTTGCTGCGTTTACGGACTACTGACCACAATCAGGTCAATATAAGACAGCCTCAGCCAGCAAAAAGATGTATGTCTATCACGTCATCATATTGTATGTTGATTTTATTTAGCATCGCCTACGACAGCGCACTGTCTTTAACAAAGGGCATAAAACGGGTCAAAAATGTCAGTTACCGCCTCCTCTGCTAACGCCTTACCACCGATTGATATCCGCTACGCGCGCATCATCGCAATTGCGCTGCCAGTTTTGCTGGCAAATCTGGCCATGCCGCTACAAAGCGTGATCGATACGGCCATCGTCGGCAACATGAATGATACTGCTAAGCTTGCAGGTATGGGGCTTGCGATACAATTGCTGTCTTTACTGCTGGTTAGCTTTAACTTTTTGCAATATGCATCGTCTGGACTATCCGCGCAAGCTCTGGGGCAGCTGGACGTAGCAAGCAAAGATAAAAACACGCTTGATTATCATGCTATCACTCCTTTATTGTCCATCTTACAGCGTGCTTTATTATTAGCCACGGCCATCGGCTTGGTATTGCTGCTGGCAAAGCCTTGGCTGATAGATTTTGGTCTACAGGCACTATCGGCCAATCCTGAAAGTGGCCGCGCGGCCAAGACGTATTTGGATGTGCGTTTTTGGGGTGTCATCGCCGAGCTGATGAACTTTGCTTTTATTGGCTGGTTTGCAGGGCAAGGCAAAACCCGTTATATGCTGTATCAGCAGGGCTTTATTGCCATACTCAACATTATCCTAACGCTGTTTTTTGTCTTTGGGTTACAGATGGAGCTGGTCGGTGTGGCACTGGGCACCACCATTGCGTTTTGGTCAGGTGTATTATTGGCTTTATGGCTGAGCTGCCGGCACCTAAAGATATCTTGGCAAACCTTGTTTTGTGCTGACAGCCAGCATTTTACCAAAGAAAAAATGCTTAGGCTATTTTCACTGAATAAAGACATCTTTATACGTACGTTGATTCTAACGTTAAGCTTTGCTTGGATTACCCGTCTATCTGCTCAAAGTGGCGATGTTATATTGGCGGCCAATGCCATATTATTACAAGTATTGAGCATATCTGCCTTTGCCTTAGATGGCGTCGCTGTATCAGCTGAGACGCTGAGCGGACAGGCAGCTGGGCGACGCGACTGGGCAAGCTTTCGCGTCGTTATCAAGCGCACTGGGATCGTCAGTTACACGCTGGCTATCTTATTAAGCGCGGTTTGGTGGCTGGCCATGCCTATCTACCTGCCATTTATGACCAATATCGAGGCGGTGTTTCGCTTAGCTGACCAATATCACTGGTATGCAGTGCTCTTACCCTTAGTCGGTGTGGGCGCATATTGGCTGGATGGCATATTTTTTGGTCTGACTGCTGGTAAGGTGATTCGGAATGCCGCGCTTATCTTAGCGGCTGTCTTTTTTCCGCTAAGCTGGCTACTCTATCAGCAGTGGGATATGACTGGTATTTGGCTCAGCGTCTGGAGCCTATTGCTACTCAGACTTATCATTTTAATAGGTTTTTTATACCGCGCTCATCAGACAGGCGATTATGAAAAGCTCCAAATATAGTCGATACACTCTAAAAATGTCATAGCGCTACTGGGATGAATTTTGTGCAGCCTCTGGGAACGCAGCACGCAAGTAAAATTTATACCAGTAGCGCGTTTAAATCCATAACAGTTTTACATTCAGCTAACTATAAACTCGAAAGGCGGTATTTGCTCCGATGTTGATATCGTCAGTTCGATATAAAAATGTTATAGCAAGTTAATAAAAAAAGTCAGTAAGAAAATTAGGATGTCACGTGACTACTCAATCAAAATTATTACATCAGCAGCATAAGGCCCACTATAACTGGGCCGAGGGATTTAAAAAAAGTTTGCCTGTGGCAATGGGTTATCTGCCAGCGGGGATAGCCTTTGGTGTACTCGCGCAGGTGGCGGGCATCCCTATATGGGCGACCATTATGCTCAGTGTCGTACTCTATGCAGGCGCCGCTCAGTACGCCTGCTTGCCCATGCTAAGTGCCGGCCTACCGATTGGCAATATTGCAACCAATATTGCCGCAATTAACCTGCGTCATGTGTTTTATGGGATGCCATTGCTCCACTCTCTCCCGCAGAATAAAATCGCCAAAACCTACTGTTTGTTTGCCTTGACCGACGAGACATTTTCGATGATGACCAGCCTACCTCAGGAGTCAAGGCGGTCGCTCATTTTACCCATTAGTCTGTTTAACCAAAGCTGGTGGGTGTTGGCGAGCGCGATCGGCGTGATGATCGGCAGCACCCTTAGTGATATGGTGCCGCATTTAGATTTTGCGCTGGTCTGTCTGTTTGCGATATTGGCCTATGAGCAGTTTCAGAGCATCAAACGCTATTTTCCTATTGGCATTGCCATTGTTGCGTTACTGATTGCCTCACTATTTACCAGCAACTGGTTATTATTGGTGGCCATTTTTATTTGTATGTTGATGATTTTGGCACGTGGTTTTTGGGTACAGCGCGGTACAAAAGGAGACGCTCATGAGCAGTAGTTACCTGATTTTGGCCACCTTTGCAATGGCTGCAGTGACCTTTGTGACGCGTGCACTCCCCGCTTTGATACCAAAAAAGCTGCTGGACACGCCGTGGCTACACCGTTTAAACGAAAGCCTGCCGTTATCAGTGATGGTGCTGCTTATCCTCACCAGCCTTTCTTATCAAAACTTATCAGTAACCACCGGTATGCATAGCGCAGAGCTACATTTGCTGATTGCACAGATTGGCGCGCTACTGTTGGTGCTACTGATTTATCATATCAGCCGTCAGCTATTGGTCAGTATGGTCGTTGGTATCGCTGCCATTAATGGGCTGCTATGGCTGTTTACTCAGTTTTTGGGCTAACAGTTTTATAGCAGCACCGCTTTATCTTATCTTTATCTTGTGATAAAAAAGGCTGAACTCTGATAAGAGTCCAGCCTTTTTATTAGATACTATGAGCGGCTGCTCAGTGAGACATTATAGCTCTTCAACGCCCATCATATCGACTGGCGTATCGGCGACGATTTGCACGCCTTTTTTACCTGTTTTGGCAGTGTCGCTGCGCTGCTCTTGTAGATAGTCAAGATAGGCTTCGTTGATTTGACCTGTGATGTAGCAGCCATTAAACACGGCACAATCAAACCCTTCTACTTTGCTGTACTTGGTGTCCTTGACCGCGTCAATCAAATCCTCTAAATCTTGGAAAATCAAACGATCAGCACCGATGATATCACGCACTTCCTCTACCGTATGACCAGAGGCGATCAGCTCGCTACGCACCGGCATATCGATGCCATACACGTTTGGATACTTGACTGGCGGCGCGGCACTAGCAAAAAACACTTTGTTGGCACCAGCATCACGCGCCATCTGGATGATCTCGTGACAAGTCGTACCACGGACGATAGAGTCATCTACCAACAGTACGTTTTTTCCCTTAAACTCAAGCGGTACTGCACTGAGCTTTTGACGGACAGATTTTTTGCGCTGCTGCTGACCTGGCATAATAAAGGTACGCCCGATATAGCGGTTTTTCATAAACCCTTCACGGTACTTGACGTTCATCTTTAGCGCCAGCTCCATCGCAGAGGTGCGCGAGGTGTCTGGAATAGGAATCACCACGTCGATATCGTGATCGTCGCCCCACTCTGCAAGGATTTTGTCTGCCAGTTTTTCGCCCATGCGCAAGCGTGATTTGTAAACTGAGATGTTGTCCATAATAGAGTCTGGACGGGCAAAGTAAACATACTCAAAGATACAAGGCGTGTATTCTTTTTGCTCAACACATTGATAGGTATGCAGCTTGTGATCCAAATCGATAAAAATTGCTTCGCCTGGTTTGACATCACGAATAATGCTAAAGCCTGAACCTGTCAATGCCACAGACTCAGATGCCACCATGTATTCGGTGCCGCCGTTGGGTGCCATGCGCTTACCAAAAATCAGCGGACGAATACCGTTTGGATCACGAAACGCCAATAAGCCGTGACCTGTGATCAAAGCGACCACGCCATAAGCGCCTTCACAGCGGCTATATACCGCTTTTACCGCTTCAAAAATATCGTCAGCGCTTGGGTTGGTTTTGCCCAAGTTTTGCATCTCATGCGCTAGTACGTTGAGCAGGACCTCAGAGTCAGAGTCGGTATTTAGATGGCGACGATCTTCGATGTACAGCTCTTTTGCCAAACTCTCAGCATTGGTTAAATTACCATTGTGTGCCAAGGTGATGCCATAAGGCGAGTTGACATAAAATGGCTGAGCTTCTGCGCTGCTAGAGGTGCCCGCTGTTGGATAGCGTACGTGGCCGATACCAAATTTGCCAACCAGCTTGATCATATGATGGTTCATAAACACATCACGGACCATGCCGTTTTCTTTACGCAGATAGAGTCGTCCATCTTGCAACGTCACAATACCTGCTGCATCTTGCCCGCGATGCTGTAGCATCGTCAAGCCATCATAAAGAATCTGATTGACTGGCTCATGAGCTGCAACCCCAACGACTCCACACATAGTTTTATCCTATTTTGACCCATACATTAGTACTACAATGACGACGAGACTGTAGAGCGGCCTGTTTAGCAGCCAGCATCGCCCTGCCATCTACCTGATGATATCTCTTACTACACTGATGTGTTATTTGTCAAAAACGCCCGCCATCGACTCTAGAATGTCGATTGCCCGTTTATGAGCTGTAATTGCTATCAAATCATTTTTTATCAAGGAAAAATACGAAGATAATGTCATAAAATTTGGTCTAACCAAAATTGGCCGATGATATCGAGCGCTTAAGACTGATTGACCTGATCCCACGCTATGCCCAGTACGTCTGACACCAAGGCTTTACCCATCGGTGCATAAGGCAATAGCTCTGGCGCGAGGACGGACGTTTGCCACTGCGGCATTTGTACCAGCAGAGGCGCGCTGACACTCAGTACCACCAAGACCATTAGTACGTTTTTTGCCGCACCAAGTACGCCGCCTGCCATTTTATCCAACACACCCAAACGCAGCGTCTGCAGGACACCGGAGAATACAAAAGCAACCAAATGCATAATGGCCAAAATAACAATCACCACCAATAAAAACGCCATGGCTATCTGCAAAACAGGGTTTTGCACCACCCCCACCAGCTGCGGAGCAATCGAACCTGCCAACCGAGTGGCGGCGATAAGGGCGACAAACCAGCCCAGTAAACCCACTGCTGTCTTAATCAGCCCTACCTGAAAGCCGCGCCACAGTCCAACCAAGACGACGATAGCAATCACGATATCCAAACCACTCATGTCCTATGCCTCATTGGTTTTATCATTTGTATGGTGAGAGAGTGCCGCTGATGACATGCTTTAGCTTTCCATGGCGTCATAATAGCCGCCGATCGCCTGAATACAAGACTGTACCAGACCAGGCCCACGATAGATAAGCCCAGTATATAGCTGTATCATATCGGCCCCTGCTTCGATTTTTTTGACCGCTTTGGCACCGCTGTCGATACCGCCAACCCCAATCAGTGCCACCTTGCCCTCTAGCTGATCTGAGAACTGCTGCAATATCTGGGTACTGGTATGGCTCACAGGACGACCTGATAGCCCGCCTGCTTGGTCGCCATCTCGCAGATCCTCAACCCCGACTCGGCTTAGCGTGGTATTGGTTGCGATTAGACCGTCAATCTCAAAGTCTATTAATTGCTGCGATATATAGTCAACTTGTAATGGCTCTAAATCTGGAGCGACCTTTAGCACCAATGGCACATAAAAGCCATATTCGCTAGCCAACTGACTGTGGCGGTTTTTGATCGTATGCAGCAGCTGCGTCAGTGCTTCGCCACTTTGTAAATCGCGTAAGTTTTTGGTGTTTGGCGAGGAGATATTGACCGTAATATAAGAGGCATGCGGATAGACACGATCAAGACAGTATACATAGTCATCGGCCGCCTGCTCTACAGGGGTGTCGGCGTTTTTGCCGATATTAATTCCGATATTGCCTTTGTATTTACACCGCTTAACGTTTTCTATCAGATAATCAACGCCCTGATTATTAAACCCCATACGATTGATAATCGCATCGGCTTGTTTGATTCGAAAGAGTCTGGGTTTCTCATTGCCCGCCTGCGCTCGAGGCGTGACGGTCCCGACCTCAATAAAGCCAAAACCCAGCTCCGCCAGCGCATCGATATAATCGCCGTTTTTGTCCAGTCCAGCAGCCAACCCCACAGGATTGGAAAACTGCAATCCCATACAGTCAGTGGGCTGCATCAACTGACCATAAGCCAACCCCAATACACGCGCTCTGTGCGCTTTGTCCAATAAAGACAGTGTCATCTCATGGGCGTGCTCAGGATCCATATTAAACAAAAAAGGGCGAAGTAAGGCATAAGACATAATGGTGGCAGACCCTGCTCGAAAGTTATGGTGAATGAAAAGTGCGAATAAGATCAAGCGCTGCGATTATATCAGCTTAACAGAAATAAGAGCAAAGTTTCATGGGCTAAATTTTTATATTAAGGCACAGGGCGATTGTCTGTGAGTGCAATCCAACCTCTGATGATTCGGTAGAGATGCCAAATAAAAGTAAACAGCATTATTAGCAATCCAACCCCTGCCAGTAGTACCGAACCGATGGCCATGTTGTTGCTACTATCGGTCAACATACTCACCCCAAATCCACCGAGCGCAAAGGCAATAATAACAATGCCCAAGACAAACCAAACAATACTGTACCAAAAGGTCTTGATTTGCCAATCAAAATGAGTAGCAAGCCATGAGCCATCGGCATCATGACGCTTGGCATAGTTCATCACGATCGGCACAATCCACAACAGACCTGCAGTAAAATAACTGACCACATAGAGCAGATAAGTGATGTGATTGTAAGTGATTAAGGAGCGGTGTTTGTCGCTATTCATAGTATCTTTCGCCTGATTGCTATCGTTATTGTTATTTATAGGATAATTGGCCATTGTACGCATCCATATCTGACAGTGACTGATACTTAGTTCATTGTGTCAAACAAAGGGGTTTTCAATGGTGCATCTATCAATAGCCTGCCGTAGATGATTCAGTGGCTAATGTCTCTGTAGCGTGAGCGCCGTGATTGACGCTCATAGATGACTCACTGAGCGATGGTCGCTTGTACTTGTATCAGCTGACTGGTCAAATCTTGTTGCATCGATAGCTGAGTAAACTGCCAACCTTGCTGCTGCAGCTTGGCGAGTGCGCCACTGACCACCGCTTGACTGGCATGATCAAAGCTGAGCTGTACCGCATCGCCCGCCGCGACGACTTGCGCATTTGCAATGCCTGAATGATCAAGTAGCGTACTGACACGGCTGGCAGGCGGCATGGCCGCTGCGCCGTCTGGGGCGGCAGATGCAGTGAGCGCCTGACTGTCGATATTGCCTGCCTGAGCACGCAGCCAAAAATAATCAGCCACTTGCGCTTGATAGGCGTTTTTACTGTCTGTTGCTGCTTGATGCATACTATAGCCACCATAACCACCCACAAACACCAATAAAAACACAGACAGTACCGTTAGCGCTAGCTGATCGCGTGATGGCAAGGCATGCCAGCGCGCCGATAGGGTGTTTCGGTAATGACTAAAGCGCTCCAATAAAGCATTGTCCTTTATCAGCTTACTCGGCTCAGCAATACTGTTGCGGCTCTTGGCACGGCGCTGTAAACGTTTCATTTTCTACCTTTTGCTGATTTTGCGATAAGTAAGAAAGACTTAGACTATGAGGTCGCCGTGGCCGCTTGCAAGTCCGCACTCTCTGCGACCGCTACTGTGATCTGACCACTGAACTGCCCTTGCTCAGTGCTATTGACCTGAGCCAGCTTTGCATCGATGCCTTGGGCGACCAAGGTGCTGGTAAACTGGTCAAGACTACCACGATCAGGAGCAATCAAGGTAAAACTCAGCGCAGAGGGCTGCATCACCAAAGCCTGCGCATGCAATGAAGACTGCTTGATCAAGGGTGATAACCGTGCCAGTGTCGCCATATGAGACGCCTGTGCTTGACTGTCATGGCGCAGTTTTGGTTGCAGCTGTATTTGTAGCTTGTTGCGACTGCTCAGTGGCTCGTTGGCAAACCAAGAGTTATACTGATTTGCAATCTCAGCTTTGGTCGCAGTGGCTGCCTGCTGGTACTGATACCACTGCACGCCATCGGTTGCTATTTGTAGCACTAGCGCTGCCAACGCCACCATCATCGCCACCCGTAAATACGGCGATAGCTGAGAATCAGCGGATTTTACAAAGAAATTTAGCGCATGGCGCTCAGGGTTTTCAAGTGGTACTGGGGAGGCAGATAACGGCGTCAGCAGCAGCTGATGATCAGCGATAAGCTCAGCAGTGCGGGCAAACCAATCAGACCGAGCGTCCAGCTCGTCTTGCTGCTCCATAGCGGCGATAGGCGGCAAAAGGCTCACCTCGCTTAAGTGCGGAAAACGCTCAAAAATCAGCGGTAAATAACTGACCGCCATACCCTGCCATACAGACTGGCGCAGCAAAGTGGTTTGCTCGTCTTGATAAAGCGTGATTTGCTGACCGGCCTGCTCCGTTGGCGCAGGTAATAACAAAAAATCAGGCAATAGTGCGATGAGGCTCATGCCAGCCAACTGCGCGCTTTGTTGCCATGAGTCGATATCGCTCTGCGCCAAGGCATACAATTGATGACGCTCAGCGTGACTGATCTGGCGAACGGCCAACTGCTCCACAGGAGTCAAGGACATCTCTTCAAACAAATACTGCTTGCCACTATTGCCCAGCTGCTTGAGCTGGGCAGTATTTAGCTCAGTATCTACCTGCAATACATGACTGGATGGAAAGTACAGGCAGACCGCATTTTTTCCATTGGCTTTATAACTCCCATACCCCTCTTGTAGCTGCTGCCACCCCTCAACGCTTTGCCAGTGTTGAAGGTCTTCATGCCAGACAGCCAGTGGGCTATGCTGCGCCCGTAACCAAACATGTATCACTAAGCGTGTCCTTAATCATTAAAGCATTTATTAAAGTTAGATGGCGTTATTGTGTAGACAACTGCTACTGGTTGACGATCATAATCATGGGCAAAACACGTATCACATCAAACAAGCTAATAAGGCTGCTTTGGTACAAAGCGATCCGTTTCCCGCGCCATGCCAGCCATCACAAAGTCCATCTCAAACACTCGTGCTTCTGCCAAGGCAAACGACTCAGGATACTCCCCTATCAGCAGCCCTGCGATGTGAGCGACGATTGACATATGACACACCACAACCAAGCACTCGGCTTCAATATGACCAAGGTCGATCAAGGCTTGATGCGCATCATCTGCTGGCGTAATGTTATCTAGTATGACAAAGGGCACCGTTGGCGCACAGGCTTGAAACGCGGCCAAGGTTTGCTGCGCTCTATCATAAGGACTCACGATAAACTGATCTGGCTGATAGCGCGTCATCACGAACTCTGCCGTTTGCGCCGCCTGCTCTCTACCCAGATCTGTCAGTTGACGCGCGCTATCTGGCCGCGTGTCATTCTCTGCTTGACCATGACGTACCAATATAATTTTCATAAGCTTCCTTAATACCGCCTAAGCGTTGCATATCTACTGCGAGTTTTTAACAAGTCGGCTTTTCTATTTGGCTTATTATTTGTCTTTATCACTATCCTTGTCAGCGGTTTTGCTGGCTGAGCTTTTCATATGTGCTGTCAGCGCTGCATTGCTATGATCATGCGCCATCACAAACTCGACATCGCTACGAAACCCAGCTTCCATCAGATGCAAAGCCACACCCAAGGCGGCCTTGTCTTCATAAATGACGGCGTATAGGGCATGAGTGATGGGCATATAGATGCCCTCGCGGGTGGCTTTTTCGTGCACTTGCTGGATGGTATTGACCCCTTCTGCGGTCTGACCCAGCTTTTTGACTGCTGCATCGATATTCATACCACGACCAAGCATATTACCGATACGAAAGTTGCGACTGAGCTCTGAGTTACAGGTTGCGTATAAATCGCCAACACCTGATAGGCCTAAGAAAGTCAATGGATTGGCCCCCGCCTCAACCCCGAAACGGCTCATCTCAGCCAAAGCGCGAGTCAATATCATGGCCTTGGTGTTTTCGCCGACTTCATAGGCCGCCGCCATACCCATAGCAATCGCATAAATGTTTTTGAGCGCGCCGCCCAGCTCTACGCCTTTGACATCATCACTGGCAAATACCCGAAAAAACGCACTATGCAGCGCGGCTTGTACCGCATGACGCAGCGGCTCAGACTCACTCGCAATCACCGTAGCAGAGGGCATGTTTTTCATGATTTCTATGGCCAGATTGGGCCCTGACATCACGCCAAAATTCACCTCTGGCAACTCTTCTTTGATGATGTCACTCATCAAGGCAAACGTGTCTTTTTCCATACCTTTGGTCAAAGAAACAATGGATTGCCCACTGATAAAAGGCGCGATGTTTTTTAGTGTCTCACGAAAGGCCAAACCAGGCACCGCGATAAAAATAATGTCTTTGTCTTTGACTGCGGCGGCCAAGTCATGACTGTATTTTAAGCGATCATCAAGCTTATGTCCTGGCAAATATTTTTTGTTGGTTTGGGTTTTTACCATCGCCTTAACAGTGCGCTTATTGCGCACCCAAAGCGTGGTATCACAGCCATTCCGCGCCGCGAGGTTTGCCATGGCAGTACCAAAACTGCCGCCGCCCAAAAACGCCAAACGTAGCTTAGTCGGATTGCTATGGATTTTGGCCATATTTTTTGCAACGGCAGACTCTACCGCACTGGGATTGAGCTTTTTGCGGCCCAGACCTGATTTGGTGGCGCGCTCGATGATGCCTGCCAGCAGACTGTTTTGTTTATCAGAGCTTTGCTTATCCGTGTCATTATGCTCGTTATTGGTGTCTTTATTACTGTCGTTAGGGCTAGTCATGTTCTGGTATCCGTGTTGACTGACTTATTATAAGTAGCATTATCGTGATTGAAAACCAAGATGCCGACCGTGTTTATTGTATATTGTGGGCATCTAAACCAAAGCGCCTGTAAACCTTATGACTCAAAACGTATGAGCGGCTCAATGTCAATGGGCTTGCGTGTAGGCTCGTCCTTAGGACTGGTGCCAGTATAAACAAAAGCCGTAATATAATCATCTGCCCCCACGCCAAAGTATGCCTTGACCGCAGGCTCATTACAAAGCAAACCTGTCCGCCATACCGTACTAAAGCCTTGTGCCTTTAGAGCAAGTAGCATATTTTGTACAGCGGCGCCTGCGCTGAGCAGCTGCTCAAAAGGCGGCACTTTTTTGTGTGCTTGCATGTTGGTCACGACCGTTATGATAACAGGTGCACGTAGCGGCATGGTATGAGTTTTTTTGATGGTTTTTTCGGTCAGCACTTCACCTTGTTGTGCAGCCTGTGCCTTTGCGGCGCTCACCAATGCCGCGCCCAACTGATGACGCGCCTCACCTTCGGTGACGATAAACCGCCACGGTTGCAGCTTTTTGTGGTCAGGCGCTGTGGCCGCACAGGCGATTGCTGCTTCTATCTGAGCACGGGTAGGTGCAGGCGTGTCTAGATTGCCCATGCTGCGCCTCGAGCCAATCCAGCCGATCATCGCTTCACTATTGACTGGCATCTCATCCGTGTCGATACTTTGTATAGACGGCTTTTTATTATTTTTATCAGAGGTAGTCATTACCGCTCCTTATTTATTTTGTGGTCACAGACGGGTTGCGTCAAGCTTTGATAATCCTTGAAGCTATTTTTTACTCAAAACGACTAAAAACCATTGCATGCGCACACTGATATCATGCCTTTGTGATACCTTTACACACCCTTGCCCTCAACAGCTATTACTGTACTTAACAGCCATTGCCGCTACGCAGCCTCTTCGGTGCGATGCTCCGTACGCAGGTAGTCTTCTGATTGCATCTCAAGCAAACGCGAACGTGTACGTTCAATCTCAAAAGCCAGTTTTTCTCCTTGATAAAGCTCAAGAATAGACTGCTCGGCACGCACCAGTAGCTTGACACGGCGATCATAAAACTCATCGACCAGATAAATAAAGCGCCGCGTTGGATCACGTAAATCATCGTCTAAGGCTGGCACCACATCGACCAACACCGTACTAAACTGTTTGGCGATTTCGATAAAATCTGCAGCAGAGCGCGGCTCCATACACAAGTGTCTAAAGTCACAAAACAAGATATCTTCGGTACGGGCGTTGACCTTAATCGAGCGGCCATTGATGACGATGGGCTCTTTGCTGATTTTTTGGTTGTTGGACAGGCTGGCAAAACGGTTGGCCAGCCAGTGATGATTGGCCTTGGTCAATGGCGACTCATACAGCTCAGCTTGCTGCAGTACCCGCAAACGATAGTCGATGCCTGAGTCGATATTCATCACCGTAGTATGGTGCTCGACCTCAGCGATCGCAGGCAAAAAGCGGTCACGGTGCAGGCCATCTTTATACAGACCTGCTGGCTCGATATTGGAGGTGGCGACCAACGTCACGCCACGATTAAACAGCATGGTAAACAAATCGCCTAAGATCATGGCATCAGAGACGTTGGAGACAAAAAACTCATCAAAACAAATCACCACCGCTTCTTTGTAAATAATATCAGCGACTTTTTCGAGTGGATCACTTTGACCTTGGAGCGCGTTAAGCTCTTGGTGCACGCGCTGCATGAAATGATGAAAGTGCTGCCGCATCTTACGCTCGATGGTCAACGAGTCATAAAACATGTCCATCATCCACGTCTTACCGCGGCCTACCCCGCCCCACATATACAGACCCTTTGGGGCAGCAGGCTTGGATTTCAAAAAGCTAAAAAAGCGCTTTTTTTGTGGCACGCTGTCATTGAGCTGGTGATACAGCTCATCGAGGTAGCTCATGGCCTGATATTGCTGTTCATCTCGCGTAAACTCACCTGTGCTGATGGCTTGCTCGTAGCGTTGCAACGGGGATAAACTCATAATGCGACTCATTGTTTAATAAAAATTATTTAATAAAATCAAATGGTTGTATTTTTATAATCGTATATAGCTGAGGCGGCGCTCATAGCAATCGATCCTAGCTATCGCCCAGAAAAACTATCGTCCAGAAAAACTGTGGTGCTCAAGCAGTTTTTTTAATTCAGACAAACGCCCATGAAAAAAGTGCCCCGCCCCATCGACCACACTGACGGCGATACCCAGACGATCCGCAAATGCTTGCATATTAGCAGGGTCAATCACCTCATCAGCATTACCATAAATCTCAAAGGTCTTATCAGCAGGTAAGTCGATATCACTGCTGTCGTTTTTTTCTACCGATGGCGCGATAAGCGCGATATTTATAAGCTCAAAATCGCTCACGTCCCAGATATGTGAGGCCTCAAGCACTTGTTCGGCGACGCGCGCGGTGACATACCCGCCAAAGGAAAAACCGCCCAACCACAGCTTGCGCGCGCCGGTTTGCTCAGCGATCCATTGTAGCACGGTCATCGCATCGACGACTTCGCCATCGGCATAATCATGCTCGCCTGTGGACTGACCGACACCGCGAAAATTAAACCGCACCACATGCATGCCACTATCGCGAGCAAAGCGGTACATGGTCGTGACCACTTTGTTATTCATCGTCCCATCAAACAAAGGGTTGGGGTGACAAAGCAGCGCCACTGTATCGGTATTGGGATCGTTAGGGTTGTCTTGTTGCCAGAGCGCATCGACCTCGAGCACGCCAGCAGGAGCAGGAATCAGGTGCATATTATTACTTATTTAATTAAGAATGAATGTCTCAATTATCCTAGATATGGTTTATATTTCAAGTGATTTGCTGTACAGACGACCTAGTAACCGCCTAAATGCCTATAAGTGTAAGATAACGGTAAGAGCGCACACAATAACCACCTAGACACCAAAGCGCCGAATGGGTTAGATTCATACTGATTGTGTAGTGGTGACTGGCAAAGCGTCAGTGCCATTTATCATTACAATACTCAACATCTAAATTGAGGAATACATTATGATTACTATGAATAAAGCCGCCGCTTTTGGTACCACATTGGCCGCCGCACTTGCTTTGAGCGCCTGTCAAAGCACCCCATCATCACCGGTCATTCAACGTGCCAACGCTACCTACGAGACCACGGGTATCGCCGATACAAAAGTCAAAGCGCAACAAAACGCCATCGATAGCGCTCAAAAAACGTGCCGCAGCAAGCAAGTAATTATCATTGAGGACACAGTCAACTACAATGGTATCTTGGATGAGCGCACAGGCCGCATGGTTGGACAAGCTGGCGCGGTGCTCGGTAGTATCTTTGGTACCGGTTCACCAGATTTATCGCGTGATGACGACTATGAATACACCATCAGCTTTCGCTGCCAATAATTCGCTGCCAATAACGTGATGGTGCGTAAACACAGCCGCTAGCCGCTCGCCGCTCGCCAGCCCTTCTGTTTGTCACAGCATTTATGCAGCAGATCGGTTGGCTTCTCTTTTTGTGACTGCGCTTTTGAGGTAAACTATCATCAGCTCAAAACCTCAAGCGATACACGCAGCGCTATTTCGCGGATTGTCAACTTGCCTTGCTCTCTGATTGATAGGGTTGGTTGTTTTTTTGCCGTGTTTTTTGCCGCATTGCTTTTTACAATATGGTCTCTTTGGTTTTGATAGCAACCATTTCATACCTTTTTGTCCCACTTTATACTTTTATGTCTTAGTCGGCTTTGGTCTCCTATTATGCGCAAACCCAATCTCTCAAATATCAAACAAGCCAAAGTCCTAGCCCCTGCCAAAGACTTGGCGACGTTAGAAGCTGAGCTTGCTGAGCAAGAAAACAGCCTAGAAGTCAGTTTAGAAGACACGGTGCTGCGCTTAAGTGACTACTTGTCGGCGGTAGAGATGGTGGTAAAAGAAACCTTTAACCATCGCGTGTGGGTGAAGGCTGAGATTCGCAACTTATCGAGCAAAGGGGGGCACTATTATTTTGAGTTGGCCGAAAAAGATGACGATGGTAAGGTCGTGGCCAGCTGCCGCGGCAACCTCTGGCGCTTTAAGGCCGCCCGCGTTTTGGCGAAGTTTGAGCGCGCAACGGGCATGCCGCTTGAGCGCGATCTGACCGTACTGCTCAAAGTATCGGCAGGTTTTCATGCGCAGTATGGCTTTTCGCTCACGATCGAGGATATCGATCCAAGCTACACGTTAGGCGATTTGGCGCGGCAATACGCTGAGATGGTCGACCGCTTAACGGGCGAAGGACTCCTGCACCTCAATCAGCAGCTACCGACACCGTTTGATATCGAGCATGTGCTGGTCATCGCTCCCGAAAAAGCCGCAGGATTGGGCGACTTTCAGGCCGATGCAGACCGCTTAGCCAGTACCGGTGCTTGTCAGTTTCATTACCATCATGCCACCTTTCAGGGCAATCATGCGCCAAGCGAGATTCGCCAAGCCATCGTCAGCGCTCAGCAGCAATTCCAAGATACCTATCAGCGTTTGCCAGATTTATTAGTCATTATCCGCGGCGGCGGTGCGGTGGGCGATTTGGCTTACTTAAATGACTATGAGCTGGCAGCATTGGTGGCTGAGCAGCCTATTCCTGTGTGGGTCGGCATCGGTCATGAGCGGGATAAAGTCATTCTAGATGAGGTGGCGCATACTAGCTTTGATACGCCATCAAAAGTCATCGCAGCGATTATCAGTCATCTGGCTCAGCTCATTACCCAAACGCTGCAATACCAAGCACAAATCAAACAAGCGGCCACACAGCAGCTCACGATGGCTGAGCAAAAAACGTCACGACAATTGAGCCATATCCAATCACAAACCATCGGTCAGCTGACCGCACTGCGAAAAGACAGTGATTATGCGTGGCGTAGCATTCAGCAAAGCGCCCAGCGCCAAGTTAAGCAAGCCGCCAGACTCACCAGTAATCTGCGCGCGCAGACTCAAACCTTGGCTTATCAGCAATTAGCAGCCGCTTCTACTTATAGTCAAAACTACCAAAAAACAGTGATACAAACTGCTCAACTGCGCGTCATACAAGCGCAGCGTAACAGCGAGCATCTGCGTGACATTGTCCTTTTACACCGTCCTTCTCGTGTGCTCAAGCAAGGCTATACCATGCTGACTGATGCCAAAGACAAACAAATTCTGACCAGCAGCACGCAGCTTTATCCTGAGCAAACCATTCATATCGTCTTAAAAGATGGTAAAGCACAGGCACAGATTGTTGAGATTAAAGACAATCACAAGAGGACAGAATCTGCTAATACGCTAACCGAATCATACAACAACGTTTCAAAACTAATTACTTAAACCCTATTATCTACCAAAACCATTACCAGAGCTTAGGAAAACCTTATGACTACCCCGACTCGCCGACGCAAAAAAGCCGCCCCAAAAACTTTTAAGGCGGCTTACGATATTTTAAAAACCAATGCCGAGCAGCTACAGCAGCAAGATGAACCCGATATCGACAACCTTATGACCACGGTCGAAGAGTCAATCGCGGCGTATCGTGTCTGCGAAACCCGCATCAATGCCGTACAGCAAGCGCTAGATGCGGCGTTTGCTGAAGAAGGTCGCACAGAGAGTAGTGATCAAAATAGCAACCGCTAGTGGCGCTTTATTATGGCGTATCCACCTCAAACACTTGGCGAAGATAGGCAAGATAGGTGTCATTATTAATCATAGTCTTGCCTGGGCTGTCAGACAATTTTGCCACAGGCTGACCGTTACACTCGACCAGCTTTAGTACGATATTGATTGGGGTGATGCCCATGTCATTGGTCAAGTTGGTGCCGATGCCAAAGCTGGTTTTGATACGGTCTTTAAAATACTGATGCAGCTCCCACGCTTTGTCCAAATCCAAACCATCACTAAAAGTCAAAATCTTAGTCTTAGGGTTTATCTTGAGCTTTTTATAATGCGCGATGGCCTTGTCACCCCACACATAGGGGTCGCCGCTGTCGTGACGCAAGCCATCAAACAGCTTGGCAAAATACAAGTCAAAATCACGCAAAAACGCATCCATACCGACGACATCTGTCAGCGCGATTCCTAAGTCACCGCGATACTCATGGACCCACGCTTCCAGCGCCGCTTTTTGTGAATCGCGCAAACGCACATCCAATGCCTGAAATGCCTGCATAAACTCGTGCGCCATCGTACCGATCGGCGTCATTCCCAGTTTTTTTGCTAGATAAACGTTTGAGGTGCCGCCAACTATCTTTGGGGCAGCCTTGTGTAGGGTCTCCACCACATGCGCTTGCCAAGATTTGCTAAAGCGGCGACGCGTACCAAAATCAGCCACGATAAAAGGCGGTGTATCGGGGCTATAGCTGCTTTGCTCGGCTGCATAATGATGCAGTAGCTCAACTTTGGCGTCTAGCCGGCGCTGGCCTTCTGCCAAGACTTGAGCGTCTGATAAGGCACTAAAATACAATTCATTGACAATGGCCAAAACAAACACTTCAAAAAACATTGCCTGTATCATCGGTCCTTCGATATCGATGCACAGTCTGTCTTTTTCATCGGTGCTGACAGTGATAAAACGGCGCTTGAGCTTAAACAGCTCGAGATAATCGACGAAGTCTGAACGAATAAAGCGCAAACCGCGCAGATATTCTAATTCATCTTCCGAAAACCGTAACTCGCACAGACTATCTAGTTGCTGCTCTAGAGCGTCTTTGATATCGGCTAAGGGATAGACAGTATCCTTATTATTGCGGCAACGAAAGCGATAAACCCCATGCGTCTGTGGAAACTGATGCAGCATGGCTTGGAGCATGGTGAATTTGTACAAATCGTTATCAAGTAACGAGGTAATAATAGGTGCATAGGTAACGGTCATACTATGGCCTTAGAAACACAAAAATAAAAAATAACGTCACCTAATACTCAAAGCGACACAGTATATAATATGATAAACAACCAGATATGGCGCACAAACAACACGTTTGCAGCGCGCATTCATCAGTCGTCAAGTATAACGAAATTTGCTGCTTTTTTCAGAGTTCCTGCTTTCTTGGTGCTTTTATTAAGGTGTGCCCTCAATTTAATCGATAGTCAGCTAATAGTCAGCTAAATGGATCAAAAATGGCAAAACATTTATAACACTGTATAACGCTGTCGATACCACTACGACGTAATCAGTTTGACCAAAGGCGCATAGCCTGACTGCGGCATCACATCGACGGGGATAAACTGCAGCGCGCCACCATTGATACAATAACGTAGGCCGCCACGATCCTTTGGCCCATCGGGGAACACATGGCCCAAGTGTGAGTCCGCGACCCGCGAGCGCACCTCGGTACGCACCATATTAAACGCTCGGTCTTCGTGCTGGGTAATCACTTGCATATCGATGGGCTTGGTAAAGCTTGGCCAACCGCAGCCTGACTGGTACTTATCCGTGGATAAAAACAAAGGCTCGCCCGAGACCACATCGACATAAATCCCAGGAGCAAACAAGTCATCATACTCATGACTAAACGCCCGCTCTGTTCCTGCCTGTTGAGTGATATTGTACTGAGCTTTGGTGAGCGTCTGCTGTAGCGCACTTTTATCAAACCCAGCATAACGCTTGGGCTCTAGCGCTTCTGCGACGGTGCTGACAGGCGCAAGCTTGGGTGGTGCCGTACTCTCAAGCTTATCATCGGCAAGGCTGAGATCGACATGACAGTAGCCATTGGGGTTTTTTGCCAGATAGTCTTGATGATACATCTCCGCCACATAAAAGTTGTCTAATGGCTCATTTTCGACCACAACTTTTTGCTTATATTGGCTCTGTACTCGCTTTAGCGCCGCGTCGATGACCGCTTTATCGTCTTGATCGGTATAGTACACCCCAGTACGATACTGCACACCGCGATCATTGCCTTGTTTGTTTAGGCTGGTCGGGTCAATGACGCGAAAATAATACTGCAAAACCGTATCAAGATCTATCTTATCAGCATCATAAGTGACTTTTACTGCCTCAGCATGCCCTGAGCCGCGAATGACCTGCTCATAACTGGGGTTGGCAGTATCCCCATTGGCATAGCCTGATAGCGCATCGACCACGCCATCGACACGCTCCATATAGGCTTCAACACCCCAAAAGCAGCCGCCTGCCAGATAGATAGAGCGGGTATTGATGGCGTTGCCTTTGTCATTATAATACACCCCATCTTTTTGCTTGATGGCTTCAATCTTGCTATTGCTGGCTGCCGCTTGGGCGTTTGTAGGCTTGCTACTGCCAGCCTTTAGCTCGGCAAAGTCGTTTTCGGCATTGTCCGCCAGCGCATATGCTTGCTCAGTCGATATATTGCCTTTGACTAAGTGTACCAAGTTGCCGGTTTTATCCAGTATCGCCCAGCTTGGATAGACCTGCACGCCAAGCTGCTTGATGATAGCGCCAGAAGGGTCAGTCAATACCGGTAGTTTGGGATACTCTGACTGCACGCCTGCATACCATGAGGCAAACTCACCCTCAGCTTTCTCATTGAGATGACCAGGACTTGCCATAGTGACTACGTTTAAACCAGAGAACTTAGGATCAAGGCGCCACACTTCGGTCTCGGCCAGCGTGCCCAAACACAGCGGGCACCAGCTCGCCCAAAACTTAACCAAGGTCGGCTTATCAGCGTCGATCACTGCCGCACCTGTCTCGCCCAGACCTGTGGTCAATTGCGGCAATGCTTGCATCTGCCCAAGCATGTCAGATGGCAGCATATCTCGTGAGCTGGTCACGCCACTGTTTTGCTGACTGGCACTACTGCCAGCACTATTATCAGCATTACTCATTTGGCCGCAAGCCATCAGCAGCCCAGCGCTGAGCACCGTCATCACGCCATAGCGGCTGGTATTTTTTAGGTAGCGTGATGGTTTTGAGTGAGGGGGCCGTTTTACTACATGCTGTGATGGGGGTTTGGCGGTAACGTTACTTATAGAATGGCTGGTGCTTGACTGATCTTTGTACCAATTTAAGTGGCGTGGTTGATCGTTTTTATCGGTAGGCTGGTTTGACATAATAGATCCTTTAACTAACACTGCTATGAGTGACAGATATTTTTATAGTACGACCATCTCTGCCTAAACACAATTCAGACAATATTAAAAACAGCGGTTTCATATTGAGTTTTTGTTAACCGTTGTATCACCGATCAAACCCTACACTCTATCGTGCAAAATGCCTTTGCTGTCGATAAAAAACGCTAAAATCAGCATCACGACTTAGCGTGCATAAACTGCGCCACATAATCATCAGCAGGGTCGTGACGTAGCTGCTGCGGGGTGCCCGTCTGTACCAAACGACCACCGTTTAAGATGCTGATGCGTTGGCCGACCTTGATGGCCTCATCGATATCATGGGTAATAAAAACGATGGTCTTGTTCAGCCGATCTTGCAGCTCCAGCAGCTGGTCTTGTAGCTGAGCACGAATCAGTGGATCAAGGGCAGAAAACGCCTCATCCATCAGCAAGATTGGGTTGTCTGTCGCCAGTGCCCGTGCCAGCCCAACACGCTGCTGCATACCGCCTGATAGCTCGTCAGGGTAGCTGTGTTCTAGATTGGGCAGTCCGACTTCATTGAGCCAATGCCGTGCAATCTCATGGCGCGCTTTGGTACTCATCTTCCGTACCCGTAGGCCATAGGCGACGTTTTGTATGACAGTCATGTGCGGTACTAGGCCGAAATGCTGAAACACCATACTGACGGTATGCTGACGATACTGCTGCAGCGCTTTATCATTGAGCGTCAATATATCGATAGCAGACGATCCTGCTTGCGCTGTAGTCTGCGTCTCCTCTGCTACTACGGTAGCAGGCGCGCGACTAGGGTTTGTTGTATGTAGGCTGGTATCGACCCATATTTTGCCACAGCTTGGGTCTATTAGACGATTGATATGCCGTATCAAAGTCGACTTGCCTGAGCCTGAGAGTCCCATGATACAGTGCATCTCCCCTGCTTTGATGGCGAGGTTGATGTCATAAAGCCCGACCGAATACCCTGTCTGCTCTTTGACCTCGGTACTGTCCATCCCTTGCGCCAATAGCGATAAAGCTACCTGCGCCTGTGCCGTGCTGGCATTATAAATCTTACTGATATTTTCAAGCTGAATATGGTTCATCATAGTTCTCGCTATGGGGTTTTTATGCGGTTTAGCACAGCTTAGCTCGATGTAGCCGTTACTTATCACCCTATCGGACGCTTGCCAGCATCGATGGTTTGTTGGCGGGCGCGCTTGCCTTGACCAAATGCCTGAGTGATACGATCAATGATAATGGCGACGATGACGATCGCGGTACCTGCTTGTAGCCCTTGACCGATATTTAGCGTTTGAATAGACTGCAGCACATCCTCGCCAAGACCTGGCGCCCCAATCATAGAAGCCAGCACTACCATGGACAGTGACATCATCACCGCTTGATTGATCCCCGCCATGATACTTGGTAATGCTTGTGGTAGCTTAATCCAAATCAGCAGCTGACGATGCGTACTGCCAAACGAGCGCCCTGCCTCGATCATCTCATGATCGACTTGGGTAATGCCCAGCGTCGTCAGGCGAATCAGCGGCGGCAAGGCATAAATGACGGTAGCAAACAGCGCTGGCACCTTACCAATTCCAAATAGCATCAGCACCGGAATCAAATATACAAAGCTTGGCATGGTCTGCATCACATCCAAAATGGGCGTGACTATCTTACGCAGTATCTTACTGCCCGACATCGCAATCCCGATCGGAATGCCAATCACCACTGTCACCAGCACCGAGACGATTAGCAGGGCAAAAGTATCAATCAGCGCGCCCCACAGCCCAAAAGCACCGATCAAAAACAGCCCTGCACCGCATGCCAAGGCAAACCACACCTTACGAACCGCAAACCATCCCAATACCGTGACGAGTAAGATAAGCAGCCATGGCGGCATCGCGGTCAATAGCCGCTCAATCGGTAATAATAAATAAGTAAGTGCCAAAGTACTGATGGTACGAAACACCTCACCGTAGTTCTTTACCACGCTTGCCAAGGTATTATTGAGCGGGGTCTCAAGCGACCATGATGGGAAGCTCGATGCAAGGCCAAATGCGTGATTATTGATGCCATCATCATGAGCGATAGTGCTATCGTTGGCTGCCGCACCTGTGAGGCTAATACCTAACTGCGCTGCTAGATTGATGGCCGCTTCGTCAGTCACCCACGTGCGCCAGACGTCTGGATGCTCGCGCAAAAACACCAACGCTTGCTCTTCGCCGCTACGTTTGTTTTCACTCATCTCTAAGATAGCGCCATTGAGCGCATCGGCACTAAACTGTACGTTATTAAAAACCTCAACCAGCGCTGGGTGGGACGCTATAAACGGGGTGGAAACAGCAATCCCCAAAGGAGAAACGGGGAAGCCTGAGACGCAGTCAGCGCTGCCATCTGCGCGCAGCAAATCCTGCCAACAAGCATCATCGTGCGCAGGAAACTCAAGCGCGGCAAAGTCGTATTTCGCCATCAACCCTGTCGGCTGCCAGTAATAAAACAATAAGGGTTTGTGCTGCTCAAATGCAGACGATATCTCGGCATCGAGTGCCGCGCCCGTACCGGGATGCACGTTGTTAAAAACACCGTCCAATCCTGTATTTCTTAGTAGCCGCGTATTAAACACCTCACAAGTCCAGCCAGAAGGGCAATTCATAAAACGAGCACTGTCTGGATCTTCTGGGTCTTCAAACAAATGGGCATACTTGGGCAGATCTTGGTAGCTGCGCAGTCCCGGATTTTCTTCTAGCACGTATTTGGGCACATACCAGCCTTGGGTTGCGCCGCCTTTTAGCGTATCGCCGATGACAGCAACTTTATCTTGCGCAATGGCCTGCTCCATGATCGGTGAGCGCCCAACCCACTGCTCACCGATGACTTGAATATCGTCTTGCGACAGCGCGGTTTCGAGCGCAGGGCCAGCACCTGGCACCTCCTCGACCGCACACTCATAGCCATCTTCGACGATATACTTGAGTACCCCAGAGATAAACTGACCACTCTCCCATGTCAGCGCGCCAAATTTGACAGGTGATTGGCAGGCCGCCGAGGCTGCCACGGGCAGGAGTAATATACTCATACAGAGTAAACTTAACGCAATCCATTGGCGCATGCTCAGTCCTATTGATGATGGGTGCCGCTCGCCTATACCTACACGTAAGTATGAACGAATCTCTTGCGTCAGTAGCATGCATGAGCGATTGGCTTAAATGATAGGTTGCCGTTGTTTAGAGGTACTACAAAGTGTAGCGACTTCTCACAGAGATGACAAATGATTATTGTTCACTACCCATGCGCGGCCTACCGCTATTTGGCCAAAAAAAAGCACCTACCTAGGTAGATGCATAAGTATGCTTAAAACGTGTCGCCACAAGGCTGTATCAGGCATGGCTACACTAAGCATGATTATATCGGACACAGTGACTTACAAGGCGACTGTGTTTGAGTGCTACTTTAAAAATAGAGCCATGGCTTTTTTAAACAGTCCACCATAAGGCGGTAGTAGTAAATTCATGCCGTTGAGCTTGGCCTGTACAAACACAGGCTTCATGTGACTAAGACGCTCAAATCCTGCCTTACCATGATAAACACCGGTGCCCGAATCACCAACGCCGCCAAAAGGTAAGTCGTGCTGCGCCACGTGCATGAGGACCTCGTTGACACACAGACCACCTGAAACCGTGCGATTACGCACTTGCTCTATATCGCCTTGATGTTCGCCAAATACATACAAAGCCAGCGGACGCGGGCGCGAATTGACCAAGTGAATGGCATCATCTAGCGTTTCGTAGTGTATCAAAGGCAAAATCGGCGCAAAAATCTCATTGTCCATGACCTCACTGTCTAACGCAGGCTCCCGAACGATCACAGGCGGCATCAGGCGTGTTTCGCTGTTGGCCTCAATCGAGGTCAGTGCATACACCTGCTCGCTTGGTAGCGCGTTCAAATAGCCTTTTACGCGCTCAAACTGCGCGCCATTGATGATGCGCGAGTAGTCAGGATTGTGCTCAATATCAGGATAGTGCTTATCCATCCAGTCTTTTGCCGCTTGGATAAATGACTCATGATAACGACGGGGAATCAGCACATAATCAGGGGCGATACAGGTTTGACCAGCATTTAGTGTCTTGCCCATCATCACGCGATTGACCGCCGATTCCAAATTGGCATCATCCAAGACGATCACCGGCGACTTACCACCCAGCTCTAACGTCACTGGCGTCAGATTGGGGGCGGCGGCGGCCATGACTTTTTTGCCGACTGCTGTCGAGCCAGTATACAGCAGATGATCAAACGGCAGCTCACTAAAAGCCACCGCGATATCGACTTCTCCCAGCACCACACATATCATGTCGGAGGAAAAATAACGAGCCACAGCATCGGCGAACGTCTGCGCAAACTTTGGTGCCGCCTCACTCATTTTAATCATGATTCTATTGCCAGCAGCGAGCGCATCTATCATCGGGCCTACGGCCAAAAACAGCGGATAGTTCCAAGGCACCATGATGCCGACCACCCCTAACGGCTGCGGCTGGATTTCGTTGTGGGCTGGCATATACAGTGTCGAGATCGGCGCACGCTGAGGCTTCATCCATTTTTTGCCGTGTTTTTTGGCATGACTAATCCCTGTAAAACTCGGGAACAACTCAGCAAACTGCGTCTCAGACTCACTACGATAGCCAAAGTCAGCGCTGATGGCACTGGCAAAGCTGGCTTGGTTGTCGCTGAGCATCATCTCAAGGTTATCCAGCTGCGTCTCACGCGTGGCCCAGTCGTTTATCGGCTGCGTACGGCTCAGCGCTTGTAGATGCTCAAATTGCGCTCGCATCTCTTCGGCGGTGTGCGCGATACTAGAGGTTTGGTGCGGCATATGCTCATTGATATTTTGGGTATTGTCTGTCATGTCTCTTCCTTGTTATATGCGTTGGGACTGATATACTTTTTTGGGCGAGCGGCGCTGTATTTTTAGCGCACATCCTGCCTGTCTTCGTTTTTAGCAGACCCAACCAAAATCCGTCATAAAAAACAGTCATAAAATTGTATCCCTTACGCTTTTAGACGCTCCGACGGGCACTTTAATGTAGCGCATCGACTGAGCAATGAATAGCATTTTAAACTGACTAGTGCGTTTTTTAATAGAGCAAAAATCATCGCTTACGCCGCGGCCAAACTTTTTAATTTCCAAATTTTTATTTGGGCGGTATCTAATAAGCAGATAAGTTTGGGCGACACTGCCAAAAACTGCTACACTTTAGGCAACTGACCTACTTGGACGTGTCCTCATTTTAAAAATGGCAATAAAAATAAGATGAATTGCCGCCAAACACTGTAGGGCGTGTTGAATATTCAACACGCCCTAATCAAACAACGAAAATAGCGCAGATAATATCGAGATATTCGTTAGCTATTTGATACTGTTTGGTCAGATTTAGCCATTTCTAACTCATTTAGATGGCTATCGATTGAAGAGGACACGCCCTTGCCTTCATACCTTTTGCCAATTCTATATATCTACCATACGTTGTGACTGCCATGCAAAACGCCATACAACCCCTGAGTGACACGCTGATCAGTAAGTCTTTGTCCGCGGCCGATTATGTCCCTACCTTGGATGCGATGCTCGCGCGCACGCTGACACGTATTGAGTTAAAAAAAACCAAACAGCAGCGCACGCCTGATGAGCTGTGGATCGTCGATCACAATGATGTCTATACCTTAGGACAAGCGGGTAAAGAAGAGCACATTTTGCAGCGTACAGACACCCCAGTTATCAAAACCGATCGCGGTGGTCAAGTGACTTGGCATGGTCATGGGCAATTGGTACTGTATTGGTTATTTGATTTAGAGAGCTTGGGCTGGAGTGTGCGCAATTTAGTCTCACACGCTGAGCAAGCCATCGAAGATGTGATCAATGACTGCTTACAAAACCACACAGCTGGTGATACGCGCATTCGTGCCCAAGCGCGCCGTGATGCGCCAGGTGTCTATCTCTATGCCGATACCAGCGCAGAGCATGACGACAGCCCTACCGATAAAGGCATTGTATCGACTGAGATCCAGCCGTCGTCCATCATGTTAGGTAAAATGGCGTCATTAGGCTTTAAGATTAAGCATGGTTTTAGTTACCACGGTATCGCTATTAATTTAACTTGTGATTTATCCGCGTTTAATGCCATCAACCCATGTGGCTATGCTGGTATGCAGATGCTTAGGCTGGCTGATTTTATCAACATGGCATCCTCCCCAAAGACACAAAGCGCAGGGCAAGCCCGCGAACCCTTGAGCTATGAGAGCGTCACACAAAAACTCATCGACAATATCGCTCAGCGCCATGCAGGACAGATAGCACTGCGCCCGTTGGCGCCCAAACCAAGTCGCTAAATCTTGTGGCCTTTGAGTCTTTTTTTGCATAATATCTTGCACGCTTAGACTTAAGCATTTTGAGAAAAATTGTCGCAAACTTGCTATAATCGCTGGCGGTACAGACAGCTGTCACACCTATATGACAGCTCAGCTCAACCTTTGAGCTTTTCTTATTGTATTTAGACATTTAAAACAAAAGCAAATCGGAGTATTTTATGGCAGATTTTAACAAAATTTTGGACGCAGGCGACGTAGACGGCGGCATCATCAACGTGGTAGTAGAAATCCCTACCGGTAGCAGCCATAAAATCGAATGGAACCGCGAATTGGCCGTGTTTGAGCTGGATCGTATCGATCCACAAATCTTTGCCAAGCCTTGTAACTACGGCTTTATCCCGCAAACGTTAGACGAAGATGGCGACGAGTTGGATGCGCTGATCATCACAGAGCAGCCACTGCCGACTGGTGTTTTCTTAAAAGCCAAAGTCATCGGTGTGATGAAGTTTGTGGATGATGGCGAAGTCGATGACAAAATCGTCGTCGTACCAGCGGATGACCGTGATACCGGCAATGCATACAACAGCTTAGAAGACCTACCTAAACAGCTGATCAACCAGCTACAGTTCCACTTCAGCCACTATAAAGACCTGAAAAAAGCGGGCACCACTGTGGTTGAATCATGGGGCGACGTGGCTGAGGCCAAAGAAGTCATCAAAGAGTCTATCCAGCGCTGGAAAGACCTATAAACCACCACTGAGACCCAGATAATCTCACTGCGATATACCGCTGTCATAACAATGATGGCGGTATTTTTTTGTTTATCCACTGCTCAACTGCCGTTCACCGCTTGAATGATGCTTGGTTAAAATGGTTATAATAACTCATGCTTACATGCTATATGCTATATGCTCATCGACAATAAGGAACACCATGTTTAACCCCGACCCAAGCTCAAAGCCAGTCAATCCAAAGCTGCCAAAAGATGTGATCATGATGGTTGAAAAAAACAACCTCGTCATGGCCATCAAGACATTGGCGCAAGATGAAAATATCAGTATGGATGAAGCCAAGGTGCGAATAGACGCTTATGAAACCGCGTTAAAAGTAAAGCAGCAACAAAAACTCAATACCATCGCAAACAGACAAGGCATCTCTAATCATGCCATTAGCTTTGATCGAGAGCAAGAAACAAAAGAAGAGCTAGAATCTGGCAAACTGATCAAAACACGCGTCAAAACCACCAAGCAGACTCAAGGTTTTAAAGACCTACAACAAGGGGTTGATAGCCAGCTAAATAACTTGGGATACAAAAAACCCTTAATGCCATATTGGACAAAACGTTTATTGCTGATTGTGGTGATTATGGCAGGATTGTTTTGGATATTGTGGCGAGTGTTTGGTTAGGGCGACATGGCGGGCTTTATTAGGATATCCCTTTTACCAGCTGTGCTTAACAAAATACGTGGTAGTACAAACGCTAACAAATTCTTACCTTCAGCCCCGTGAAAACAAAAAAGCTGTCTGGTATTTTGGCTTGTTATAGTGGGTTCAGTATAAAAACGATACCGCAGGACTGGGATGAATTTTACGCAAGGTTTGATCTTAACGGCAATAAGGATATTAAAATGAAAACATCTATAGCGGCAAAATCGCTTAAAAATAAATTATGGATAGTATGTTGGGTGAGCCTCTTGGGTCTTGGTGCTTGCAGCAATGAAACCCAAAAGCCAGATGATAACAATAACAATATAGAATCTAGCGAAATGACGCCTGTGCAAACAGCGAGCGAAGAGAAAAACCAAGTTCCTACTCCTAACTCTACAGAAGATGAGGAAGGTGCGGGAGGTACAGCGTACTATTCTAGCAGTGGCAGTGTAGAAAATGACCAAAAAGCTGATGATACGGTGACGGTCAATGAAAACAACCCCAACTTAGATAAGGCATCCGCAGATGGGGTGCAATAAGTAAGAATCAAGCCTCAGTAGGGAACCTCTCTGCACTCCCTACTGAGCGCTTATACTAGTGATGCTCACCAGGCAGTATTTTTGCAAAGATACGCTGCGCTAAATTCGGCTTACTATCGGTCGTCTGGGCAGCCGTCGAGCTTGGGAAGATACGATAACCAATAGACTGTACTCCCACGTTAAATGCAGGTACCAACGAGTAGCTTGCAGACGCAAATCTACCCATGTTGCTGGCGATACTGTTTGGTTTATGGACGATCGCTTTGGCGATCATCATCGCCGCCTCATCAGGCATCAATGCTGGCATATAACGATACAGCTTGGTCGGTGCAATCATCGGCGTGCGCACCAGTGGCATAAAAATGTTGGTGACTTTGATATTATCGCCTTTGACCTCTGCTGCCAGACAGCGACTAAACGCATCAAGCGCTGATTTTGAGGCGACATAAGCGGCAAAACGCGGACTGTTTGCCAGTACGCCAATGGAGGAGATATTGACAATTTGCCCCTTCTTTCTTCCAATCATCGTCGGAAGTAGTCCCAAAATAATCTTTACCGCACCAAAGTAATTGACATCCATCGTGCGCTCAAAGTCATGAAAACGGTTGACAGACTCATGCACGGAACGGCGAATCGAGCGCCCCGCATTATTGACCAACACATCGACATGACCAAAATCAGCAAGAATCCGTTTGCTGACGTCTTCGATATCACCCATATCGGTCAAATCACATGGATAATAACTGGCCCTGCCACCGAGTGTTTCGATATTGTCCGCGACAATTTTTAGCTTGTCTTTGGTACGTGCCAACAAAATCACATGAGCGCCGCACTCACTGAGCAAAAAAGCAGTACGCTCGCCGATACCACTTGAGGCACCCGTGATTATGATATGCTTGCCTTTAACCGCTTTGGCGATTGCTTTTTTTGAAGGGTTGGCCATAAAAAGTCCTTTTTGTTTGTTTTATGTTCTTTTGTAGGATAGCAAAAAATATGGCCTGAGGTGAATAAATCGTCAGTACAAACATCGCGATTGATGACTATTTACCCGCCCTAGTGACTACTGATGCGTACACAAAAAATCCTCGACCACACGAAACTGTCCTGCGGTACTCTCTTCGCCATACATCGCTTGACGAAAGGCATTAGAATTTGGGATGCCCGTGGTGTACCACGCAATATGCTTACGCGCAATACGGCAGCCTGAGTATTCGCCATAAAAATCATACAGCTCTTGTAGATGCGCGAGCACAATCTCTTTAATCTCGCGAATACTTGGTGCTGGTAGCCGCTCACCTGTCCGCAAAAAATGACCAATATCACGAAACAGCCACGGCTGACCTTGAGCGGCGCGCCCTATCATCACGGCATCGCAGCCTGTCATCTCGTAGACATATTGGGCTTTTTCAGGGCTATCGATATCGCCATTGGCAATGACAGGGATACCGATACTGTCTTTGACTTCGCGTATCAGCTCATAACGCGCCGTGCCTGTATACATATCCTCACGCGTCCGCCCATGAATCGCAATCGCTGCGATACCAGCTTGCTCAGCACGGCGTGCCACTCGCAAGATATTTTCGCGGCCATTTTCATAACCCAGTCGCGTCTTTAGGGTAACGGGAGCATCGACCGCACCTACCGCCGCATCGAGCAGACGCGCCACCAAATCTTCGTCTTGCAGCAAGGCTGAGCCTGCCAGCTTACGGCAGACTTTTTTGGCAGGACAGCCCATATTGATATCAATAATCTGCGCGCCATTGTCAATCTGATAACGCGCCGCTTCAGCCAATTTATCAGGCTCAGCCCCTGCTATTTGTGCTGAGATAGGCGCAATTTCATTATCAAAATTGGCACGGTACAAAGACTTTTTGCTGGCATAAAGCGCGGTATCGGCGATGATCATTTCACTGACAGCATGCCCTGCGCCAAAAGATTTGCACAGCCTACGAAAAGGGTTATCCGTCACGCCGGCCATGGGCGCGACCATCAGACGGTTTTCGATACTCAGACCACCGATATCAAGCGGCTGTAATAAGGGATGCTGAGCGGCAACTGGTGCTGAAAAATCAGCCATCACAGGATTCGCAGAAGTATTTATAGACATAAAAAACGGCTTGATTTGCATAGAAAACAAGCCGTTATTCTAAGGGTTCGTACGCATATTGCAAGCCATTCACGTCAATCCTTTGCCGCTATGACTTCCAATACGACTTCCAAAGAGGCAATGCGCTCGCTTACTTATCAAACACACTACCCTGCTCTAGGGTAATATCATCGTCATGCTCCTGCATACGCCAAGGCAAAATATCGGGCGAAACATTGACGAAATACAGATATTTTTCAAACTGATCGATGATATCGTTGATTACCGACTCTGGCTGATAACCATATAAGTCATAGGTTTGGCCACCGCGGCGCAGATAGACCTCGGCACGGTGATGGTGCTCTTGGGGCAGATTACCTGCCATATCTTCAGTATAATAGTCAGGAACTTCATGCTCTGATAGGCGTACTTCGTACCAAAACTCGACATTATCACCGCGTCTTAGCTCTAGTACCGCTCGATTGTTTACCTCATCATAGTTAACCTCAGGCAACCAGCCTGTCTCGGCAAATTTTTCTGCAACCTCCTGCATCGATGACATCACCGTGCCCTTGATATAGCCGAGCACCTTTTCGCGCGTTGGCTGATTGGTAATATAATCAATACGATCACGCCATGCGTCTAATTTGAGCAGATGCGGTGGTAGATGGTTGTCAGTAGCCAGACTTTGATTACGATGCCCCTCGATACGTAGCGCACGCCACATACCAAATGTCGAAATTAAGATAATCACTGCAAAAGGCAAGGCACTGACGATAGCCGCTGTCTGCAGGGCGCTTAGGCCACCTGCGATCAGCAGCACCGCCGCCACAGCACCTTCTGTAACTACCCAAAATGAGCGCTGCCACCACGGCGTATCACTACGACCACCGGCGGCGAGCGAGTCGATGACCAATGACCCTGAGTCCGATGACGTCACAAAAAAAGTAATAATCAGTAGGACGGTCAATGACGAGACAATTTGAGTAAAGGGTAAGTTTTCTAGCAACTTAAATAAAGCAATGGCTTGGTTGTTTTGTACCTCGCCGATCAGCGCCTCATAACCATCGACCATAATCATATGCAGCGCGGTATCCCCAAATACCGAAAACCAAAAGAAGGTAAACAGCGTTGGCACAAGCATCACGCCCAGTACAAACTCACGAATGGTACGGCCGCGACTGATTTTGGCGATAAATAGTCCGACAAAAGGCGCCCATGCGATCGTCCATGCAAAGATAAATAGCGTCCAGCTACCGATCCAATCGCTCGACTGATAGGCTTGTAGGCTAAAGGTGCGCTCAACGATATTGCCCAAATAACTGCCTGTATTTTCCATAAAGGCATTTAGGATAAATATCGACGGCCCAACCACAAACACAAAGAGCATCAAAGCCGTGGCCAGCACCATGTTTAAGATAGACAGGCGTTTGACGCCCTTATCCATCCCAGCCAGTACAGACACCAGTGCTGCGGTGGTCACCAGCGAAATGATGATGACTTGCACGGTGGTGCTCACTGGAATCATATCGGGTAATAAGTAATTCAAGCCTGCATTAATCTGAGCCACAGACAGACCCAAACTGGTGGCGATACCAAACATGGTACCCAAAATCGCAAACACATCCACCGTATGTCCGATAGGCCCATGGATTTTGTCACCAATTAAGGGATAGAGGGTTGAGCGCACCGACAGCGGTAAACCGTGCCGAAAGGAAAAATACGCCAATGACAGCCCTACGACGCCGTATATCGCCCAAATATGAAACCCCCAATGAAAATAGGCAATCTGCATCGCCTCCTTGGCCGCCTCAATCGTCTGCGGCTCTGAGAGTGGTGGACTGGCAAAATGTAAGACCGGCTCGGCGACACCATAAAAGAGCAAGGCAATGCCGTAACCTGCCGAAAACAGCATAGCAAACCATTCGAGGAACTGATATTCAGCCTCTGCATGGTCAGGGCCTAACTTGATACTGCCATAAGGCGAAAACGCCAACACGATGACAAACATCAAAAATATGGCAACTGCCAGCATATAAAACCAGCCGAACGTCTCGGTGGTAAACGCCAGGACGTTACTAAACAGCTCGCCGGCTGCTTCTGGATTGATAGCAGTACCAATCACCAATAGCAGCATGATAGCCGCCGCTGGGACAAAAACTGGCAACAAAATAGTGGAGCGAGGTAATTTACTCATAAAAGTGATATCCTCAAAAAGTGAAAAAACCGACCAACCGTGCTTGTTAAAATATTTTTTGCATAAAATGTCTGTTTGATAAATGTTTGATACTACATTTTGATTTCTGACACTCTACTGCTTATAAGCACTGGTTTGATAAATGGGTTTTAAAGACAAAACTGTTTAACCAACAGTCAGCCATTACGATATTTATCACACTCTTTTGAAAAACCCCAGACAATCTCTGTCCTTGTAACACTACTTTAACGGTTGTTACATGACTATTACCAAGCAACAAAAAAGGCAGCTTGTTAGCCGCCTTTAATATATAAAATATATCTGTTTGTCTGCAATTGCCATACTATCCTGCAATAACTGCGGCAAGCTGTTGCGCCAGATCTGCCAGCTCGCCTTGATCCGCTTGGGTGACGGCATGACGGCCTAGCTCATGAATACTCGATGGAATCAGATGGACATGATAATGAAACACTGTCTGCCCAGCTTGCGAACCATTTAGCTGCATTTGGATGATACCTTCGCGCTCAAACACTTGACGCTGCGCTTGCATGACTTTTTTGGCAGTCATCAGTACCGCTGCCGCATATTCTGGCTCCAAATCAGCCAAATCGATTGCTTTTTGTTTGGGAATGACCAGTACGTGTCCTTTTGCTTGTGGCATGATATCCATAAAGGCAAGGGTTTTATCGTCTTCAAAAACCTTATGATATGGAATCTCACCCTTTAGCATTTTTGCAAAGATGTTATTGTCGTCATACTGAACGTGATTGTTTTGATTCATTGTTATTCCTTTATTCATTGGCCAGTGTGGTGAGTGAATGTTTTGGAAGCTTTGCTCACAACAAGTGTTATATAGTGGACGAAATATCGCCTGAGTACAAGCCGCTTGCTGACTTGTCAATCAAAGCCCCCATATCGATATGCGCCGACTCGCTCAGCAATTTATTGGCGACTCATAGACTTTAAATGTTATATTAACCCTCTACTTTAATGATGCTATATTTATGGATTCGCCCACCTTGCCGACGCCTTTATCAAACGACAACCTAAACGACCATTTAGCTGCCAGCTCTGCTGCAGAAACGCGTACTGAGCATCCAGCGCAGAGCCTGCCGCCTAATAGCGTGATTTTGGCCGAGGCGCTGACCGATAGCAGCATTCATTGGCAAATACACAACTGCAAAGTCAGCAAAAAAACAGTGACGCAGGAGTTGCCGCTACCTTTTTTATATCATTACGACAGCTTAGACGATGCCATCAAGCAAGCCAACCCGCTCACGCCTGCCCTACTGGCTCAGTTTAATAGGCCGATGAGTGCCAGTGAGGCCGCGCAGCTCATCGGGATTGAGGCCGCGCTCATTACCAGTCCTTGGCATATCAAGGTCATCGGCTCACTGGTGGTGTTTAGCGAGGCGCTGCAGTTAGCAGTGCGCCTGCACTGGACCAATACGGGCAAAGACACCGAGCAAATCTATACCAAAGAGGCGGTGGATGCACTGAGCACCGCCTTAAAAGACTGGCAGTTTTTTGGCCGCATCGATGTGCTCTACAAAAACGACAAACAAACGCTTGCCTCTGTTTTAGAGGATGCTGACTCACAAACGGCAGCAAACGAGCGGATACTACCTATCGCCGCCAGCGCTGAGTATCAGCTGTTGCCAGCGCCTCACGCTCTAGAGATTATCGCCCGACTAGAAGCGGATAAAACCGATCTGCCTTGGTTTGGCAAAGCCATCTTAGAGCGCCTAGCATAAATTGTCGTGTTGGGCGGCCTTGTGGTTTGTCATTGATGTGCTTGCAGGACGGCACATTGTTATTAAAATAAGATTTTATCGATACGATGAATACTACATGATCATGGCATATTTTTTTCATCCAGCGCCGTAAAACTACATCCTTCTAGGGGCGTGGATATCAGGCGTCAACCATTGTCGCCCAGTATGGCGAACCCCTTGATACCCAGCTGCATTGAGATCATAATTATCCCATGAAAACGCTCAAGCTACGCATCAAAGACAAACATGCCACTCAGCTCAATATCTTGGCTGGTGCAGTTAATTTTGTCTGGAATTACGTCAATGAGCTAAGTTTTAAACATCTTAAGCGCACAGACAGATTCTTTTCAGCTTATGATTTGGCCGCTTATACCAAAGGCAGTGGCGAGTATTTAAACTTGCACAGCCAAACCTTGCAAGCCATCTCTGAAACCCATGCCAAGGCTCGTAAACAGTTTAACAAAGCCAAACTCAACTGGCGCACCAACAACCCAAAGGCCAAGAGAAGAAGCTTGGGCTGGATTCCCTTTAAAAAAACAGCCATTAAGCATATCAGTACGTACCAAAGCGGTAAAAAGTCTTTAAAAAGCACCCTACAATTTAGCTTAGCTAACCGTCAAAAGCTGATCATTGATGTGTGGGATAGCTATAATCTCTCGCTCTATAGCATCAACACTTGCGAATTGGTACAAGATGCACGAGGTAGATGGTATGCCTGTATCACTGTTAAAGATTTTCCAAAGATTAAGTGTGGCACGGGCCAAGTCGGTATTGATCTAGGCTGCAAAGATTCAGCAGTCAGTAGTAATGGTGATGTTCTAACCACTAAGCTAACCCATCAATATGCTGAAAAACTGGCCACCGCCCAAAGAGCCAAGAATAAGAAGTGGGTGCGTGCCATTCATGCCAAGATTAAAAATACTAGATTAGACCTGATTCACAAATTCACCAATAAATTGGTCAAAGCCAACAGCCTAATCGTTGTTGGAAAGATTAAATCAACATCATTCACTTCATCCAAACTGGCCAAATCCGTCTATGACGCAGGTTGGTTTGAAATAAAGCGGCAATTGGATTATAAATGCGCGAACGCAGGTTGCCACTATATCGAAGTCAATGAAGCGTACAGCACCCAAACCTGCTCGTGTTGCGGCTCTCGCCAAGACAGCCCGAAAGGTAGATCAGGGCTTGGTATAAGAGCATGGTTTTGTCGTTCTTGTAAAACGACCCATAACAGAGATGTTAATGGAGCAAAAAACATTCTCGCGGTCGGGCTTGGCCGTCTTTAGTAGGA
>Ga0208017_100048_pt1 | contig 53540 bp, 49 predicted proteins | sample 30_taG_FD_184104 | JGI IMG/M metagenome (GOLD analysis project Ga0208017, IMG submission 184104) | Marine viral communities from Cariaco Basin, Caribbean Sea - 30_WHOI_OMZ (SPAdes) (version 2) | ecosystem: Environmental > Aquatic > Marine > Oceanic | place: Caribbean Sea: Cariaco Basin... | reverse complement strand
TCAGCCGCCCAAGGACTGCATCCATCACACGGATCGTGGGTCGCAATATTGTTCGCACGACTACCAGAAGATCCTGCGCCAGCACGGGTTCAAGGTGTCGATGTCTGGCAAGGGAAATTGCTATGATTGTGAGTATGGTATTGCGGCTTGATGGCCTGACCCATGTTACGATTGACTGCGTGTCATTGCGTTGACGTGTCGACCATCAAGTCGCCCCGGCAACGGGCGAGATGTGACCTCATAGGAGCCTGACGGGCACGCCCCATCACAGTCCTGTCCCCTCGGATCGGTGCCTGGGCATTCTTAGCAAAGAGGGCATCATGAAGACCACACACCCAGTTATTATCGGCATCGACACGCACAAGGCCAGCCACGTCGCTGTGGCGATTGATACGCAAGGCACCCGCTTAGCGACGCTCTCCATTCCAACCAACCCGAAGGGGTATTTAGAATTGGAGCGTTGGTCTCAGTCTCTTGGGAAAGTTCAGGCATTCGGGATTGAAGGCACCGGTTCTTACGGCGCAGGTCTTTCGCGGTCGTTGCTCGCCCACGGCCACAATGTCATTGAGGTCACGCGTCCAAATCGGCAACTGCGATACACGCAGGGCAAGACAGATAGTTTGGACGCGGAAGGTGCCGCACGTTCCGTTCTTTCTGGGCAAGCTACGGCACGACCGAAGACACAGACGGGGTCATCAGAAATGATCCGCCATCTGAAGATTGCACGTGATACCGCTGTTAAATCGCGCTCGCAGGCAATGGTCACCCTGAAAACGCTGATCATAAATGCACCCGCCGATTTGCGCGACGCACTGGATCATATCCGTGGGAAAGTCGCTCTGATCCGGCACATCGCCGCCTTTCGACCTGGTGATATCGACAATCCATTGGCCTCTGCTAAAGCCGCCATGCGTGCATTGGTCGTCGTTGGCTGTGGCTGCACGAAGAGATTATTGCGCACGATAAGGAACTGGAACGGCTTGTCACAGAACGCGCACCAGAGTTAATGGCATCCCACGGCATTGCCACTTTGACGGTCGCAGAGATGCTGATCCTCGTTGGCGATGATCCAACACGCATTCGATCAGAGGCTGCCTTCGCTAAGCTTTGCGGGGTTTGTCCCATTCCGGCATCGAGTGGGAAAACACATCGGTTCCGACTGAACCGGGGCGGCAATCCCCAGGCCAATGCTGCCCTCTATCGTGTTGCCATTGTCAGGATGCGAAGCCACGAACCGACACTGGCTTATGTCAAGAAACGCACCAAAGACGGGAAGAGCAAGAGCGAGATTATTCGTTGCCTAAAACGCTACATCGTGCGCGAAATTTATAGCCAGCTTTGCGTCCCAAAATCGTCCCAGATCAAGGCTTGACGAATATAGGAGCTTCAATGCCGCCGTCGAGACCTTCTTCAAAACCATAAAAGCCGAGCTGATATGGCGGCAGTCATGGGAAACGCGCAGGCAAGCTGAGATAGCGATCTTTGAGTACATCAACGGCTTCTACAATCCGCGACGCCGACACTCAGCATTGGGTTGGAAAAGCCCTGTCGCTTTCGAACGCAAGGTGGCCTAAACGAGCACCTGGGGCGGCACGAAAGCGCGACAGGTCCAATTTCATATGGCGACAGAAATTCCGCGAACACCTCTGTGGACATAAATAATCAAGGATCGCACAACAGTTTTTTGCTGCACTACGTCCACAGGGCTGCAAAACTGAGCCAATAAGGCTAGGGAAATTACACATGAAATCTGATATCAGGACTAATATGCAAACCAAGCAAACATGGTTGTTACTAGGAGCCACTGGGCGAATTGGAAGGATGCTAATGAGACATTGGCAAACTGTTCCGCCTGACGGAGTGAATATCTTTCCCCAACGTAGACGTGATGGTATAGGCTTCGCGCTTGAGTGGGACCCATTAGAAAGCTCCGAGCCACTATTGCGTTTTGCGTCAGAGAAAGGTCGGATTGATGGAATCATAGTTTTATCTGGAGTGACACCTTCATCCGATGGCAACCTATCAGACAACTGGACTATAGCCGATTCAGTGATTAAAGCCGCTATTGAAGTGGGCGTTCCCCGAGTTCTGATGGCGTCCTCCTCAGCTGTATATGGGATAGGATCTGAACTTCCCTACGTAGAATGTAACCCGACAAACCCTGCCAACGAGTACGGTCGGAGTAAACTAGCCGTGGAAGATCTTTGCGAGCAAACGAGGCGGGCAGGAGTCGATATTTGCGCGCTACGAATTGGAAATGTAGCAGGTGCCGACGCGCTATTAGTGAATGCAGAGCGTAGTGATCCTAGAGAACCCCTAGTGATCGACAGGTTCAAAGACGGCAAGGGTCCGGTTCGCAGTTATATTGGCCCAATCACGTTGGCGCGTGTTCTTGAATCATTAATGTGCCACCTCCCCCCTCTACCCCTCTATTTAAACGTAGCTGCTCCAGTGCCAGTTCATATGACGAGTTTAGCTGACACATATGGTCGCAACTGGCGCTTCACTCCCGGAGCCAATGCGGCATCGCAAAAGATCACCTTGAACTGCTCTCTTTTAGAAACTATACATTCGTTTTCAGACGCGAACTCAAGCCCTAGCGAAATGATCGCGGAATGGAAAACGGTGAAGGATCCATCATGACACTGCGTAAGCGCATATTCGATCTAGTACTTGCCGCCATTCTATCCGTATTTTTATTACCAGTCATTATATTAACGGCATTAGCGATTTTAATCATAGATGGAAGGCCAATACTTTATGTATCTGAACGAATGAAGTCCCCAGGACATGGGTTTTCTCTTGTGAAGTTTCGAACAATGAAATTATCGGAATTGGATAGTGGGGTTTCTGGCGCTGACAAATCATCACGTATTACGCGAACTGGCTCATTCCTTAGGAAAAGTAGATTAGACGAAACGCCACAGCTTTGGAATGTTCTAAGAGGGGACATGAGTTTTGTTGGACCGCGCCCACCTCTCCGAGAGTACGTTGAACGCTTTCCCGCGATATATGACCGTGTCCTCAAGTCCCGTCCAGGAATAACAGGTTTAGCGTCAGTTTATTTCCATGCCCATGAGGAAAGACTATTAGCCCGCAGTAACAACCCACTACAAACTGACCGAATCTATTCACGCTACTGCGTTCCGAGAAAAGCCCGTCTAGACCTTATTTATCAAACTAATATCAGTTTATGTTTCGACATAGAACTAATGTTCAAAACTGTGTTCCGTAGGTTTAGATGAAAAATTAGAAATTACGGATGAGGCCGAAAATCCGACGAACAAAGAACATGTGCAGCAAAACTATATAGAATTTAACTAATTATTTAGATCCATAATTTCTACCAACTTAGCACTTTGCTTAAAAGCGTCAAATCTCTTCTCGGAAATACGCCTACTATTCCTACCCATTTCCGAAATTAAATGAGGATTGTTCAAGAATTTTTGCATTGCTTCTGCCAAGGTATCAACGTCTCGAACCGGTATCATAAAACCATTAAATCCGTCAATAATTGTTTCCCTACACCCAGGAACGTCAGTAGTAATAACTGGCCGACCCATTGCCATTGCTTCTTGTGTGCTTTGAGGAACACCCTCCCGGTATGACGGTAGAACGAAAACATGCGAGCGCTCTAGCTGGGGAGCGACATCACCGTGATCAATCCATTCTACCACTCCTTCATCAATCCAATCGTTCACCTCTTTTGGACTAAACGATGTGGGATTCCGGTCAAGCCCGCCCATTAATACGAACTGGGTTTCAGGATATCGACTTTTTACGATCCGCGCAGCATTAATGTACTCTGCTATCCCCTTGTCGCGAAGGAGTCGTCCAATAAGGATAAATCTAATTGGAAAACTTTCGAATAAAGTTTCTTTCCACTCAGAAAGGTCAACCCCGATCGCACCAAGGAGTTTAGCTTTTTTTCTAGACACCAATCCTTTGCTTACGAAATACTCCAAATCGTCGGAATTTAGGAAAACGAGTTTATCTATAGCTAAACTAGATAATCTAATCATAGTGTAAGCAACCAAACGTACTAGTCGCCATTTTAAAGTAAGAGGTCCGCTATCGGAAAAAACATACCCCAACCCGTCTATGGAACCATATCTTCGCGGTACCCCAGCAAGCCAAGCAGCAATTGTTCCGTAAATTACGGGTTTCACTACATATGAGAAGCAGGCTTCGATTTGATGTAGAATTAGAAGCCTTCTCAATTCAAATATTGCCCGAAATTCTCCCAGTGGCAGGATACCAGTCCGTGACATAGTTGTATCAACGGCTTGTATCCCAATACTGCTTAGTCTCTCACGCGTAGTAGAATCGTGGTCTGGGGCAAGTGCGATCACATCATGGCCTTGGCTGACTAGTTCCAGTAAAAGTGCTTTCCGCAACGTTACCAACAAAGAGGCTTTATTCGATATGATGGCTATCTTCATGCTTGTTTTCTTTCCTTAACCCTAAGCGATCTGTGGGGCACACTTTAAAACAACAAAGTGAATTTAATTCAAAACAGACGGAAGATTAATACCCGTCCATACTTTCTGGTAACTATCTAACATTTGCTCCATAGAAAAGTTTCGCTCCACATGAGATCTTGCCGCATAGCATCTTTCTCTCCAGCCGTCGCTATCAACCTCAACGAACATACTTTCAATAGCCGTGGCTAGCGCCGACGGATCTCTGCAAGGAACTACCTTGCCGACCGAGCCAAGGATTGAGGCGGCATCACCAACATCAGTGGATATACAGGGCGTTCCACACGCCATTGCTTCAGCCAACACGTTTGGGAATGCCTCACTTGAAGATGACAAAACATGAAAGTCCAACGCGTTCATTACCGCAGGAATATCGTTACGCCTGCCAAGAAGAATTACTTGGTCCATCAAACTAAACTTATTCAGAAGATGTGTAATTTTCTGGTTGTCTATAGTCATTCCAGTTCCGACCAAAATACACTTTGGGGTTATGCCTCGTTCTCGTAGTTTGCATAGCGCCACAAACAAATTTTGATGATCCTTCATGGGATCAAATCTAGCTACAAATCCAATAACTTTATCAGATCTATTCAAACCAAGAAGATTTCTGAGATTCTCCCCTGCATCAATATCTGGGGTAAAATCATTTAAGTTATAACCATTAGGTATAAGGCAAATTTTATTAGCGTTGTAACCAAGTTGTATATGTTCTTCGCTCGCCCTTTGCGCACAGCTAACAATTTTTCGCGGTATAATCCAAGACAAAACTTTGCAAAAGCGTGATATCAATACAGTAGTTCGGGAACTGTCCTCAGCGTTAAGTGTACCGTTACGAAGGCCCCAGCACACGTTGCTGCATCCGGTCATCCGGCCTATGATACCTCCTAATAAGTCTGCGTGATACATCCATGTCTGAATTACATCAGGGCGATAATGTCGTATAATCTTCCACATTGTCCACAGTGCAGGTAGTATCCTTAAAGAGCCTGATTTTACGTTCAAGCAGGAGACTTCTACTCCTTTATCCTGTAGCATTGGCCCGTATTTACCCATACCCATCAGAGATATCACATGATGAATGTTTTTTTGATCATGAATACACAGCCGATATAATGCCCCTTCCGCCCCCCCATCACCAAGTCCAGTAATAACATGTACTACGCGTAGCGAGCGACGTGGTTTGCTTGTCATCTTTTACCTATTTTCAGTATCGGTTTACAAATAGTCGCCCAAAAGAATACCCCCATAACCGAAGCTATGAAAGCAAATTGATTAACTAACAAATGCTTAGGCTGGGAGTAGAATACAACAAATGCCGAAATATTGAAGAAAACATAAGAAGTGAAAGCACTCCTCAACCCTTCGACTTTAAAAGATTGAGCAGCCGTATAGCACCACCGGATTAGTGCTCCAACTATTACACCATAAATCAGCACGCCGACAAAATTAAATTGCATGAACCCAAAAGTAATTAAGTCAGTAGGAATTCCGCCAGTTACACCGTTTTCACCTTTGCGTGCTCCCATTATAGCAATGGTATTATAAACATCAGCACTCGATAGCCAACTTTGAGTTAGACTAGAAGGTAAAAGGTACGCTGGTGACAAAAGCACATCCAAAAAATAGTATGGTCCAGAACCTACGAAAATCTGCCCAAAAAAGGAAGAAATTGGAAAGGATGCCTCTTCGACAATAAATTTGTCAAAGCTGCTTGAAGCATTTAAACTAAGTAAATCACTCAATAGGTACACCGAGGCAATGCCGCCAATCACTATACCGAAGTATCCTATAAACCAAGTGTAGAAACGGTGTCGATGTACCATCAGTGGCGCCGCCAGTATAGACGCTATAAATGCTAATATCGCTATACGACCTGCTGAAGAATATAGAAAGTACCCGGCCGCTATTAATGAGAAAGAAAACCCAATAAAAATAAAGGAAGAGCGCTTTTTGGAAAGGATAAGACCATAGTATCCTAAGCAAGACACAACCGCGAATCCTCCAAATGGCCTCAGAAAAGAAAATGAGCTTCTTTCCGTAGTCTCTAGTGAGGCGGCACGAATAAGCAGATTGTACTCGAAATACCCCAAAAAACCTCCATAGTCTAATGTGTAGAGGTACTGGGTAAGTACGGAAAAGACACACATAACTGCCAAGCCAACTGAAATGCTCTTTGTAGTTCCATTTGTCGACAGAGACGTCAGTTTTCGAGTACGTCCGAATTGCCAACCGAAGTATATCCCTACTGTCGCGAGTACGGCCATCAATGTATGTATATAAAATAGACCAACCGCAGAAGCGACGAATTGGTCTCCAGGAAAGCTAATAAGTCCTGCATTTTTGTAGACAATCGGAGTAATTATACCATAAACAACTCCCATCGTTAACATAGAAAAATCAACCGGTTTAAACTCTCGATATGCTATCAGCCTCATAAACGTGACGAAGACGCATACAAAAAAATACGTTGCCCCTGCCAAGGTTTCAAATGTAATTTGCATTTTTAGAAACGGATATCAGTCACGGGAAAAAGCTCCGAGATGTAAGCAGTTTCTATATGTTCTCTATTAAAACGCTTCATATCTTTTTTTTGCACTGGCACTTGCGAAGATAAGGCCTTGCTCATTTGGCGCGCTAGCGCGGTCGAATTTTTTATAGGGACTAGAGCTCCTAGTGCGCCATCTTCCAAAATTTCTCGTGGGCCAGTTTTGCAATCTGTGCTTACAATGTTTGCGCCGCAAGCTAATGCCTCGATTAAAACACCTGGCAGACCTTCCCAAGCAGAAGAGAGCACGAAGAGATCACAATTCCGCATGAAGCTGTATGGATTTGATTGGAAACCGAGAAAATCCACATCGTCTACCAAATTCAGTTGGACAGTAAGCTTCTTCAAATATGCCTCCATAGGTCCTTGCCCAAGAATTATTAAAGCCGCTTTCCTTTTATCCCGCAACTTACGGAAAGCGTGCAGGAGGTTGGGGTAATCTTTCGCCTCAGTCAACCGACCTACCGCTAAAACAACAGGTTTCTCGGGGTCGTTGAACCAAGGATGGCCGGGATCCTCTTCTTTCAACCTATTGATACGCGCCTCATCAACCGGGTTGTAAATTCTTTTCAGTTTCGAAGTCTTCATGTTCAGCAAATTGTGCATTTCTTCGACTATACCATCTGAAGAGCATATACACATATCGGAAAGCGGATAAAAGGTTCGACACAATTGACGTAACACAGTACGTTTCCATCCCCCGAAGAGGCTCTGCGATGGTGAAGATTGCTGGCAAACGACTATCCGCGTTGATGTTCGAGACAGAGCTCCAGCAAGAATCGAAACAATGTTTGCATGAGGTAAAGTTGACAGTAGTACGTCAGGGTTAGATTTCGACAAGTATCTCTTCAGAGGCAACAGTGCTTTCACAGTCCTCGTTTCGTTGAGATTGACAATTCGTACCTTAACGGAAACTTCATGGGTGAATTCACCCTGAAAGGAAGCTACCACTAGATCAACGTCATACCCTCTATCTGCAAACCCATTCGCCAAAAGCACCATCACTTTTTCAGCACCACCCCCGTTCAGGGAGGGGACGAAAAGAGCAATATGCTTTGTAGCTTCGCAGTTATCACACATACATCGAGTTCCTTCGGTCAAATCTACGTACTTGGTCGAGATATACAATAATTTGTATCACATATATACTAGACGTCACTAAAGAATAGATAGCCACGGTTCCTATATCCGTTCCGGTATAATAGTATCCGCACAACATTCCAAATGTACCAAATACAAATAATAGTAAATTGAAAGCTAAGTGAAGATTCTGCCGCCCTATAACTGCTAAAGACCTTACGGTGGGAATACTTACAAGCATGCAAATTACCCACAAAGACATCCACTGTGCAAATTCGCCGGCATCACGCCAGGTTTCACCAAACGCGAAGGCAAAAAAACTCGGAAACACCAAAGCTGCGATCCCAGTGATAGCACCAGGGCCAATCAGCTGTACTAATGTTAACCGAAGCACAAATTGAAAAATTGGGCGTTTGTTCTTAGAATACTCCGCCATACGGGAGTATAATACATTTCCAGCTGCCGTACCAACTATGTTTATTGGGAGGTTCACTACACTACGAGACAGCGTGTAAAGACCAGCGACTGTAGGCGTAAATAGTATCGCAAGCAAAAAAATCGGAACTGTTTGCGATAACGCGCTCACAAGATCCGCTGGCATTCTGTAGAGAGGGAAATCCTTATATTTCAGAAACACATCGAGAACTGAAACATTAGAACTACTTTCAGATCTACTCCTGTGAAAAGCGCTAAGAAATACTGCCTGAAATCCGTATGAAAGGCTGGACGCCGCAATAAGCACTACCGCGCTAGGTTGAATCAGGCCTCCACCTATACGGATAAAATTCGTTATTAGTGCTTGCCCCGCAGTCACAGCCCCTATCAGTCGAAACATATTGGATCGTACGGACCTTTGGTCACATACATCTTGAACTGCAACTAGAAAAATTGCTAACGGAAGGAACCACACGAGGGAACCCAAGGCTTCGACTCCTAAGAAAACTAGAAGCCATTCCCGAAAGCCAATCAACAATATTCCTATAAATAGCGCCAAGGAGAGTCCGATAATTAACGAGAGCTTCGCAAGGGCCTTGGCTTCACTTTCTGTGCTAGCAACTACAATAGCCAAAGGATATCTCATTGCTGCGAGAGGCATAGCGATGCTCAATAACCCGAGAAATATTCCCTGTAAGCCAAATATTTCGGGGCCATAGATACGAGTTATTAATGGCGAGCTAGCGATCGCTATGGCTTGTCCTGTTGCGGTGCCACCAATCACCGCACCAAGACTATGGAGTATTTTGGGCGATGTCTCTTGCAAAGTAGTCTTCCAAGGTGAGTATATATTTAGAACTATTCTTTACCATAGAGCTAGTCTATTATTCCTAGCATAAGTGTTGCTCAAAGGTACAGGAGTTAACGACTATATTTCTCTCTAACTTCTTAGGGTATGCACGTGAATTTTTATGATCTACCTACAACGAATACCTACTAGCAGTTATGAGATCGGGTGTTTTTCTATGTCTGTAAATTGAGCTAACCACTAACGCATTAAATACAATATCATCTCAAGGTGATGCGATGCTTCAGATGCCATACTCCCTTATCCAGTATTAAGGCGTTCTGACCAAAGACAAATCGAAAATAGAGATTATCTGTGTGCGCTCAGTTTATACTAGTTTCCAGAGACATGCCAATTAGTATAATTATAAGAAAATGCCCTCATAGAGGGCATTTTTCCTAATAGTGAGTCAAATTTTTTTCCGCGTTGTCGGAAAAGTTTATTATGCATTTGATTGCCATTCAATTTTTCAACAAGAGGATGTTCTCGATCATTGGCCGGTGGTGCTTCATCTTTGAACAGCGGCGGTTTTCTTCGCATCGGGTTCGTCCTAACCTAAGGCAATGTCCAGGTTAAGAAGCACACATAAGAGAGTACATTTCAAAGATAATATTAGAATGCGAGTAATTCTAATGTCAGATTACGTTTTCCCTCGGCTCCGTATATCCCTCAACTCGGCTCGCAATTAGCCCACGTAATCTCATGCGATCAGTTTCGGTGAGTGAGGTTCTAAGCTCTCGCAGCATTGAAGCGACCTCAATCTGACTTAGCATACCTTCTTGGGCCCGAAGTATCTTAGGATGAGGTGTCGGTAAAAGGCTATCATCATCAATCAGCAACTCCTCATAAAGTTTTTCCCCCGGCCGAAGACCTGTTACACGTATTTCAATATCCCCCTCTCCCGTCTGCGGATCTTTAACCTTTCGTCCTGAAAGGGTGATCATTCGGTGTGCAATGTCGATGATCTTTTGAGGCTCGCCCATGTCCAATACAAATACATCGCCGCCTTTAGCATATGCCCCAGCAAGCAATACCAAACGTGCGGCCTCCGGAATTGTCATAAAGAAGCGCGTGACCTCACTGTGAGTAACCGTTACTGGTCCGCCGCGGGCTATTTGTTTTTGGAACAAGGGCAAGACAGAGCCGGAGGACCCGAGTACATTACCGAAACGGACCATCGAGAATTTTGTGGCTTCGTGACGTGTCTGGGTGTCTTGCACCACCTGTTCGGCCATCCGCTTCGTCGCCCCCATGATATTTGTTGGCCGGACTGCCTTGTCAGTAGAAACAAGAATAAAACGTTCAAGCTTGGCCTCAGCAGCGGCTTCGGCGACGACTTGGGTGCCGAGCACATTGTTGCGTGCGCCTTCTAACTCGTTTTCCTCCACAAGTGGCACATGCTTATATGCTGCGGCGTGCAGGACGATCTCGACACCCTCCTCCGCAATCACCCCGGCTACACGCGCCTTGTTCGTGACCGAGCCAAGACGGGATACAATAGGAATCCCCGTGGCGTTTGCCTCGGCCTGAAGTTCCTGATCAATAGTGTAAAGCTGGAACTCGCCTTGTTCAAACAGCACAATTCGTGCCGGGTTACAATTCAGCAGCTGCCGGCAAAGCTCGGACCCGATCGAGCCGCCTGCCCCAGTCACCATCACGACGCGACCGGCATAGGTCTTTGCAATTTCCGGCGTATCGAGATCAACCTTATCTCGGCCCAAAAGCTGATCCGGCGCGACGGTGCGCAGGCTATCAGCCATCCCCTTGCCAGACATCAGGTCCACATAGGACGGCAGCACTTGGACCTCAACCTCATGAACGCTGAGCTTGGAGATCAACTCGTCTCTACGCTTCTTGGCCATTGATGGTACGGCCAGCAAAATTTGTTCGATATCGCGCGCTTTGACCAGCTTCCCGAGTTTAGCGGGATCATGAACAGGCAGGCCGGCGACCATGAGACCGTGCAGGTTCGGGTTGTCATCGATGAAGAACACAGGCCGCGCTTCGCTGGCCTGCCTCAGGGCAGCTGCCAATTGGATACCCGCGGCCCCTGCCCCATAGATCGCGACGGGTTTGCGGTTGCCGCCGCGCTCTGACAGCCAGCGCAGCAGGTTCAGTCCCACTACACGCGCGGCGACGGCGAAGATGCAAAAGAACAACCCCAAAAGAAGCGGCACCGACCGCGGCGCCGACAGCTTCAACCAGTAGCTCAGCATCACTGCACTGAAGGCAATCAACAGCGACGCTACGCCAATGTTTGACATGGAATGTGTATCGAAAGCGTTAAGCTTGATGCGATGGAGCCTCAGAGCCCATATGATACCAACGCCCCACATCGTGATGACGGGAAATAGCACCCAACTGTCCGAAATCGGCATCCAGGGCGTGCCCGTCCCGTAGCGGAAGGCAAAGGCGCAATAGAGAGCAAGGGGTACGAGCATGCTGTCGACGGCCAGAAAAATGGCCCGCTTTTTCGCCCTCGAAAGGTCGTGAATACTGTTCATGTGCATGGCGATAATTTTCTTTGAATGTAAATGGTCGTTTGTAATGTGCAGAGGTTACCAAATTACTCGCGTTTCACGAAGGTATTTTTGCGGATCAGCGCCTACGGGTCAGGGTCTTGGCCCTTGCCTTGTTATGGCCGCAAGATGTTGGATATTCCTCCTCGTACCACCCTATATTAAGAGACACGCCAAAAGGGAATACGCAAGAAACGGCTAGCAGTGCTATAATGATCTGCCTGAATGCAACAATATTTCACCAGATGTCAGCGATGAAGATTCGTTGAAGCGCGTACTTTCTGCCGATCAGCCTTAAGCTGGCAATTTGCGACTTAGAGAAACTGTAAGACACTGTAATTCCGAGATTTTAAATGTTGTCAGCTGACAATTTCCCGATTTGCCAGCGCCAACACCATCGGTTTCAACGAAAACGCACCATCCCTTGCCATTTGTGTCAGCCGGCGAAGGTATGCACCTGGACTACGAATAGCATTCGCTTTTTCGAGCATACATAGAACGGTGACTGCAGTGGCCTCTCTGCCCATGATGCGCTTTGCGTCGATTATCACGGGTTGGTCGATCCCGAGCATAGGCGCGATCTTGTCAGAGATACGTTCCACGTCAGACCAGTTGCGCAGGGGTTCTGGGAAAAAGGACTGATGTTCTTTGCATGTGCTGAGAACCTGACTGAGAGACACGCCTTTGTCTTTCTCAGCTTCGTTGCTTTCGACTGGTTGTGACATGTCGGGAGTACAAGTCCCCTGTCCTTCAGAGTCAGAATGGATTATATCTGAATCCTGTATGTGCCGCTCATTTTGGGCGTAAGCGGTGCTCACCTCTTCTGTGTTTGACGCTTCCCTAAGACCCGTTTTCAACAGGTTCTTGAGAGCCGCTGCCATCTCACACAGTTCTGTCTTTTCCGCTTTGCGGCGGAGCACCTTTGCGACCTCGGCAAGTTGCTCTTCGTGACCAGTTTCCTGCATGAGCATTGCACGCAGCATCAGAACCTCATCACGTAACGCCAGCAGCTCTTCCTGCCGCGCCTGTGCTTCTGTGGCAGCAAGACTGATAGCGTCCGCTTGATGCACCATCGGCGACAGATCGAAACCGAAAGCTGCGGTGATCTCCCCCCCGCGGCTATGAGCAAAGCGCTTGCGATTGGGGCTGTCGTGACGGCTGACAATTCCCGCGCGGAGCAGCTGTGCCAGATGGCGCCGCAGCGTGCTTTCGGGCATGCCGTGCAACCGTTCAGACAGACGCTGGTTCGAGGCAAAGACAATGCCCGCAGGCCCCGACGGAATGTGGCGGGTGGGAAGGAAGGTCAGCAACGCCTGCAACACGGTGAGTGTCCGGTGCGACAGCTCGTAGGTCTCCGCCGCCTGTGTGAGCTGATCGAGCAGCTGCCATTTATCCGGCCCGCTGGGGTTCACTGCGCGGTCGTCTACTGGCCGCCCGACGAGAGTTCGGAACGCTTTTCCCATCAAATTTTCACGAAAGACAATAAAATACCCGCTCCACCCGAGGGGGCGGAGTTGACAGAGGTAAATCTTTAGGGCTATCTCGAAGGTGCAAAGTTTGAGAATGGCCTTCCGGGATTTATCCTGGGGGGCTTTTTTATGGTCCGGTTGTGCCTCCTGTTGTTACTTCCTCAATGTCTCACGCCTTGGACTGTCGCCAGCGGTCGTGAATCTCTCTCACCAGCTCTTCGGCGTGGGTGTCGAGCCATTTGTCGAACCCTCCGGCTGTTCGAGCGGATATGTTCAGGGATACCCCGCGCGGTGTGCGCCGCACTTCGGCCAAGGCTTTGCCGTCTTGGTTGCGCAGCGTGCGCGCCTCGGTGGCTGCCGGGGCAGGGGCCTTGGGGGTTGGTTTGTTGTTCGCGGCCTTAAAGATGCTCTCGAAGCGTTCGTCCGAGTTCAGGTCGCTGAAGGTATTGACGGTAGTAGCCTCTTCCGCGCGGGATTTGACCTCTGGGTCTTGCACAAGCTTTGCCAATGTCAGCCAGCGATCCCGGCCAATGCTGGGGGCAGATCCGATCTTGCGCAGGAACGTCAGATCAAAGGCATTCCCGACCTTGAGCATCCGGCTCACCATGGGCAGATCGATCGTCAGCGCATCCGCGATTGTCTGCCGGTCATGCCCGCTTGCGTCCAGCTGTGCTGCAAAGCTCGCCTTTTCTACAAAGGACAGATCCTGCCGCGCGGTGTTTTCCTGACCTTGGGCCATCACCAAAGCATGATCATCCAGATGGCGGACCATCGCTTTGACCGGCACGCCAATCGCTTTCAACGCTTTCAGCCGGCGCCGGCCATACACAATCTCGAACCGTCCGGCTTGGGACGGGTGAGGGCGGACAAGCACCGGCACCTGTTGGCCGTAGGTCCGCAGGCTCTCTTCCAGCTTTCGTTGCGATTCATCATCAACGCCTAGGCGGTCTTCGACGCCCGCCATATCGATCAGGCTCGCGTCAAGATCCTGAACCGCGTTCTCTTGCAGCCGCGTCAGTGAGGATTGCAACGCGCCAACCGCACCGCGCGGCGCGGTCGATGGTTTCGGTGTCGGCCGTTCCTGCGGCGGGGCAGGGGCCTTTGTCTCGGATGAAAGAATACCTTTACGTGCCATTAACGCCCCCATGCTTTCTGAATCATGGATTCAATTTCATCGTTAACCAGATTTAGTGAATCGAGCGCACGGTCATAGGTGTTGCGGTGGAACTGGGCGCGATCAACCTCGTAAATCGTCTGATGCGTCAGGCCCGCATCAGAAATCGCGGTAGATTTCAGCATGGGCGCGACCATGACCTCGTCGTCAAAAAGCTGCCGCAGGAAAGCGAGCACCTGCTGTTGCGGCCCGTCATTCGGTTCATATCGGTTAATGAGGAACCGCATGAAATCAAACTCCATGCTCGCGCCGGCGTTGGAGACGACATCCAGAAGATCCGCGCTCATCTGCAAAAACTGCGACATCGAGGCGACGTCGAGCATGTTCGGCACGACGGTGATCAATACCCCTGTCGAAGCGCAAAGTGCGGCCATCGTCAGATACCCAAGTTGCGGCGGACAATCGAAGATCACCACATCGTAATTCTGCTCGACATCGCGAAGCGCCGTTGCCAGCCGTGCAAAGAACGGCGGCTGCGCGTGGTTGATCAGCGCTTGCGGCGTTTCATGCTCGAATTCTTGCAACATCAGCCCACCGGGGGCGAGGTCGATTCCGGTGAAATAGGTCTTCTGGATAACGTCTTCCAACGCGACCGGATCATCATAGCGGATCGCGTCGTAGATCGTGCCAGAGTTCAGGAAATCATACTCAGGACGATAGCCAAACAGCGTGGTTAGAGACGCTTGCGGGTCGATATCGACACATAGAACGCGGTAGCCTTTCAGGGCCAAACGCTGCGCAGAATGGACCGCGCTCGTCGTCTTGCCGCTGCCACCCTTAAAATTTAAGAAAGATAAAACCTGAAGCTTATCGCCTTCACGGCGCCCGTGCTGATAGGCGCCGCGGGTCTTGGCATTGGCCTCAAGAATGCGCCGCAGCTCCAACAGATCATCGGCAGAATAGTGTCTACGGCCACCGGGGGAGGTGTGGACTTCGGGTGCCTTATCGTCAAAATGCAGCTTGCGCAGAAAGCTCGTCGAGATGCCCAAAAGCTCCGCTGCTTCGCCTGCAGAAAACAAGCGCAGCTCCTTGCGCGCATCGGGCGCAAAGATCTTGTGCATGTGACCTTCCAAGGCCGCAGCCAAAGTCTCCGCGTTCTGGCGGATCCGTGTATTGATGTGTACGGTGCCTGTCACATCGCCCTCGCTCTCAGTAACGCTTTTCTTCGGTAGCGCATTTGTTTCCGTTACTTAACGTCGAAACATCTGCCAGCGCAACAGATTCTTGAAACAACCGCCGGTTGGGGGCGAGGCTAGATGATGTGGGAGCGGGAAGGGGGTACGCCAGATTTGCGTTAGTGCTTTGTAATAAGGTAATTATTCCGACGAACGGTACCTTAATGTCAGCTCAACTGCATAGCTGTGATGTAGTCCGCGCTCTTACACATCTGAACGGATTGCAAGAGCGACGCGGTCGGCAAACGAATCTTCTGTATCCTAATAGCACTCGCTTGCACTTGCCTGGCATCGGTCGTGGATTGGTATCGCAGGGTCTCTACCCCCCCCTAACCTACCTTGAGTACATTTGCGCTGGGCTTTTTTCTGGGGTGGTTCCAATTCAATAGGTATGCAGTCTTTCTAACGAGTTTAGAGCTCATCGAAGCCGTTGTTCGAGTATTGTCCGCGCTGGTCTATGGAGATACGCGCACCCGCTTCCGTCGACACAGTAATCCACCCCATCGCGTCAACTGAGATCCCAATAGCAGCCCCGCATGACTAAACTGTCATGTGACGATGTTGAGGCTGTGTAGTCGAGATGCTCATGTCAGTCGCTGGGTTCTAACGGACATTTTAGACAATTTTCGAATCACTCGTAATAGTTGAAAAATTGGCCATTTGTCCGATTCCGTGGCAGCACCTAGGTGGCTTCGGTCCCACAACTACCTAAGTTCTCGCCGCAAGAAACCCAGTGAAATTGGGTACCTGCACACGAGTAACTCAATCAGCGTTGAGTTTAGGATTTCTAGAGGAATTGGCCATTTGTCCAATTTCTAAAACCTCTTTTTGCATCCGATAAAATATAGTAATTTCAGGTGGTTAATTAATTTTTATGAGGTTCAAATGAGAGGCTTAATGTATCGGTTAGACATCCAGCGCCATCCATCGAGAAACCTAGCGAGTGATAACCAATCGCTCCTTCAATCCGGCTGTAGCTTGGCCACACTCTGCTCGGTTCCGGTGCAAGGCGAAACAATAGTGGAGGGGGAAAAAAATGTCCTATAAACTAGTGCGCAAAACGCGATTGAAGACGTTAGATTCATCCACCATTAAGAACGTTTTTTTGTATCTAGCCGAAGTTGCGAACGACGACGGTAAGAATATTTGGCCGCCAATCTCTAAAATTGCAGGCGCTACTGGGTTCAGCCCATCGACAGTCGATGTAGCTATGGGAAAACTGAAACAGTCAGGCCTGATTTCCAAGGTTGGTCGCAAGACTTTGTCGTCAGGCCGAGTTTCAAATTTATATGAAATCGACATAGCTAAGCTAGATGACTTACCTGATGCCTATACGGCAACGAATAGCGAACTGCAGGAGACACGTTACACTAAATCGTGCCCCCACAGACCTTCAGACGCGTGTCTGTGGGACGAGGTTCACAGCCTTGATACACAGCTGCAGGGTGCTTCCACCCCCTACAGTCGGGTACAATATAGTAAAGGAATAAGTAATAATAATACTAAGAGCGATGTTGTTCGACGGATCAAGACAGCAGGGGATATCGCACAAAAGGATTTCGAACGGGCAATTGCTGCATACAATTCTGTCGCGAAATTACACGGCTGGTTGAATTACCCATCGCAAAGCTCAGCGGTCAACGCCATGTTGCTGGAGCGTCTGGTAGCCATTGACGGACTAGAGGGCTGGTTGAATGCTTTAAAGCGCGCAGCAAATTCTGATTATCTTTGCGGCCGCCTTCCAGGCAAAAAGTTTACCAACAACGCCAAATATCTGCTGAAAAACCTCGATAAGCTTCAACAAGGGGGGTTTGATAATGCCGATAGTCGGATGCGATCTGTTCCAGCTTTCGCAACCGCTGATAAACACCATATTTTGATGGGGCGGATACTCCGCGAGATCGCTTTTGACCATCGGGTCGAGTATTGGAAATTGCGCTCCCCGAAATTCGCTCCTCAATATCCGAAAGCGATACAGGCGGCTCGCGACGCGATGAAACAGGCGGGTATCCCAGAGAATATCATATCCAAATTCTTCGGGGAGGTCATGGCATGACCAACAAACTCAAGCCTCATGACCGCGATCCAAAGATGCCCAATGTACGCGCGTTTCCGACCTTCGATTCAAACAACGGTGATAACTTTTTAGGCGGCGCGCCAGCTCCGGAAATGCTGCGTGATCTTTGTGGGACAAAGACAAACGCGGCTGGCACTGGGTTGTTGATGTCAGCCATGCAAGCTCTCGGCCCGGATGCGAAAGATTTTCGCCAGTTTATGACCGCACTATGGGCGGAGGAAGAGCCCAAATCGGCTGTTGAGGCGATGTTGGTGCAACAGCTGGGGACGATCCATCTGGCCATTTCCAAGCTTTCAATGCGCTTCAACAGTGACATCGATTTGGCGACGCAGATGGCCTTGCTGAAGGCCATCAACAATTCGATGCGAACGGCTGCCGAGCTTGTTCGCACTTTGAAGAAATACCGCTCCGCTGCAAACCAAACGGTGCGGATCGAACGTGTGAACGTCAGCGATGGTGGGCTGGCCATCGTTGGCGACATACACCGCGGGGGGGATCGCAATGAATAGTGACATCAACCCCATGCAAAGCGCGCATAATGCTCAGCGGTGCTCGGCGACAAGTAAGCGCACCGGGCAACCGTGCCGAGCACCGGCTGTGAAGGGTTTCTCGGTCTGCCGCATGCATGGTGCGCGTGGTGGCGCACCTAAAGGCGTAGGAAACGGGCGCTATAGCCACGGTTTGCGCAGCGAATTCTATACCACGCTGTTTGAAGAGAACCGTCGCCTGAACAGGCAAGTCAGGGAGGCGATAAATGACCTTCTATGAATTCTTCGCCGGCGGCGGGATGGTGCGGGCGGGGTTGGGGGCGCAATGGCGGTGTCTTTTCGCCAATGATGTCTCGCCCCAGAAAGCGCGGATTTATCGGCGCAACTGGGGTGGGGACACGCATATTTTGGCGGATATTGCGGCGCTGGCCTCTGCCGATCTTCCCGATGTACCGGATCTGGTATGGGGGTCTTTCCCCTGCCAGGATCTGTCGGTCGCGGGTACGGGGGCGGGGCTTGCGGGGCAACGATCCGGGAGCTTCTGGTCTTTGATCGGGTTGCTGCATGACCTTAAGGATCAGGGGCGGGTGCCGCCTCTGATCGTGTTGGAGAATGTTTTGGGCACACTCAGCGCAAACGGCGGGGCGGACTTTACAGCTCTTTGCCAGGCGGTCGCGGAGCTGGGCTATGATCTGGGGGCCATGGTGATGGATGCTGCGGATTTTCTGCCGCAGTCGCGTCCCCGCTTGTTTATCGTCGCCGCGCGAAAGGGAATAACGCCGCCCGATGCCGTGGTCGCTTCGGGCCCGCGGAGCCCATGGCATCCTCCGGCGATTGTTACGGCATACCAACGCTTGCCGCAGTGGCTGAAAAAACATTGGCGGTGGTGGGCAATGCAGACCCCTGCGCCGCGCGTTCTGAGGCTTGCCGATGTTATTGACACGGGATTGCCAACTGACAATTGGGATACGCCGCTAAAGACCAACAGGCTGCTGCTGATGATGAACGAGACGCATCTGCAAAAGGTGGCCGTAGCCAAAGCGCAGGGCGGCACGGTGATCGGCACGATATACAAGCGCACCCGTGTTGAGCAGGGGCAGAAGTTTCAGCGGGCCGAGGTGCGCTTTGACGATCTGGCGGGGTGTCTTCGCACGCCGGGTGGTGGGTCCTCTCTTCAGCATCTGCTTGTGGTGTCGCCCGAGGCGATCCGATCGCGGGTGATGTCGCCGCGCGAAACGGCGCGGCTTATGGGGTTGCGTGACAGCTATGTGCTGCCCGAAAAGGCGTTGGAGGCGTATCAGCTGACCGGCGACGGGGTTGCCGTGCCGGTGGTGCGTTACCTTGCGAAATGGTTGTTGGAGCCGATAGTTGCAGGCGAAAGTCCTTGGAAACATGGGACTGTTTCTTCGCCTTTCGCTTCACAGGCAAAAATCCCCCAGTTCCGTTAAAACTCACCGGAACCAATCCCCGCAGCGCGTGTTATCTCTCCGGAAATAATGATCACGATATCAATGCTTTATCGGTCGCTTCAGCACTGGTGAAGCTTCCCAGTAATCATAGCTAGAGGTGTGAGTATGCAGACCAAGAATGACGCGATGAGTGAGCTTTGGCGGGTGCTGAGCGGGACGCAGGCGGCCTATGAGACGGCGCTGGATGATCTCGACGATGGCGCGGGTAAGGATTTGGTGAGCGAGATCACCGCCATGCGCAAAGATAACATTGCTCAGGTTGAGAAATACCTCTCGGGCGCGGGCATCGACACGAGCGCGCTGGAGGAACCAGAGCGGGTCTATTCCGCGCTGGATTGGACCTCGGCCGGGATCGAGGGGTCTGATGGGGTCGAGGCGCAGGTGCGCAAATACGAGGCGGATGTATTGGACGCCTATGACCGCGCGATTGAGCCCTATGCCGCGGGGGATGCGGAATTGCAGTTCATGACGCAGCAGTATGAGGCGCTGAGCGAGAAGCTGGGCGGGCTGACGCCTGATCGCGCGGCGGCGTGACGTGGACTAGTAGGCGTAAAGCCTGCGCAATTTGAAACAACTTGTGGCAGCCTGATGCGGATCGGGCTGCCATTTCCTATGGGGCCGCCTGGCCTGAACATGAGGGAGCATGGCGATGATATCAGCGATCCTTGGCATCTGTTTGTTGCTGATCGTGTCGGCGGATGTCGTCATGTCGACGCTGGGGGTGGGGGCCAATGGCCCACTGGCCCCACGGGTGGCGCGGGGGACGTTTTGCCTTATCTGTTGTTTGCCGCAACAGAATTGGGTGCATCGTGTCTGCGGCCCGCTGGTGGTGGTCAGTATTGGGGCGGCGTGGATTATCTTGATGTGCCTAAGCTGGACGCTGATCCTGTCGGGGCAGGCGGGGTCGGTGGTGTCGCAAAGCTCGGGCGCACCGGCGGGTTTGCTGGAGAAAGCGATCTATGCCGGGCATTTGCTGTCGACCCTGGGCGGCGGCACTTATGAGAGCAGCGGCGCGCTTTGGGGTGTGGTGGCGACGCTGATCGGCGTGTCGGGGATGGTGGTGCTGACCTTATCCGTTTCTTTCGTGTACTCCACGACCCAAGCAGTCTCTACCGGGCGGGCCATTCTGGCGCTGTCGGATGTCCATCCACCCGGCACGACGCAGTTCAGCCAGATCCTGTTGCCGCAACTCGCCACGCTTGTCGCGCAGATCAAGGCCATTCCCTATGCGCTCTATTTCAGCACAGTGCGCGAGGAACGGCGCTTGCCGCAGAAGCTGGCGCAGCTGAGAGAGCATCCGGAGATGTCGGTGCAGGACCGTCGCAACCTCGACATTCTGCTGCGCGAGCTGCCGGGGTTGGAGCATGTGCCGCAGGATCAGTTTGGCGAGACATTCGAGGAGTGGGCCAAGGGCTACACCCTGCGCCCCGAAGAGGGGTAAGCGGGCCTATATCCCGCCGTGGTCGGATTTCAAATCTTCGCCCTGCTGGTGGATCACCATTTTCTCTGCGGGATAGGGTCTAATAAGGCGAAAAGCGTTCTCCGCTGGTGCGGTTAGCCACGCCTCGTAGTCGTCAGGGGCCAGGATCGCGGGCATCCGGTCAGGATGGGTGTCCTTCACCAGTTCATTCGGGGTCGTCGTGATCATCGAGGATGTGGTGAGCTCGCGATACGCTGTCCCGTAATTGCCCGCAAAGCTGCGCCAGATCCCGGCGAGGGCGAAGGGCGGGCGCGGGGTGTCGCCGGTCACGCCAAACCAGACATAGGTCGCCGGAGTGCGCCCCTTAGCCTCGCAAAAGCTGGAGGCAGGGATCAGGCAGCGGCGTTCGGTAAAGCTGGCTTTCCAGAAGGGCGAGCTGCGCAGTTTATCATCCCGCGCGTTGTTCACCGCCTTGGGCTGGATCGGCTTGCCGGTTTTCTTGGAGGTTTGCGACAGCACGAACCCCCAATGCGTGTTGTGCAATACGCGGTTGCCATTTTCGTCCAGCGCCACGATGGGCGCCGTGCCCTTGGGGAAGATCGCCGTCAGCGGCTCTGCATTGCCCAGCTGGTCGTTTTCGGCACGTACCTTGAACAGCTGTCGCATGAGGGTCGGGGCCAATGTATTGGCGTAGAGGTTGCACATTTTCGGCGCTCCGTTTCCGGCTGTGAGGGGCTTAGGCTTTCAACCCATACCACAAATTATGCAGGACATTCCCGTAAGGCGATCTAGTTCAACCTTAGGGGCACGCAAGTTTACGCGCATTAGAGACGAACAGAAAGCCATAGGAATGGAGAGAGCATGACCGACCCCACGTCAGAAAACGGCGAGATAGAGACTGATTTCGAGGTCGGTCAGGACAATATCGACGGCAGCCTTGGCCCTATCGGCTTTGACATTCATAACCCCGTTTTCGTGATCTCGGGGATCACTTCGGTGGTTTTTGTGCTGCTGACGATGATCTTTCCTGATCAAGCGGGGGCGGTCTTCCTCGCGGTGCGTAATTTCGCCACCACCAAGCTCGACTGGATGTTCATGATTATCGTGAATTTCTTTGTCATCTTCTGCATCGTGCTGATCTTTCTGCCCATGTCCAAGGTGCGTTTGGGGGGCGAGGATGCGGTGCCTGAATATTCCTACCCGGCATGGTTCGCGATGCTCTTCGCCGCCGGTATGGGCATCGGGCTGCTGTTCTTTGGCGTGCTGGAACCTGTCTATCATATGAACGTCTCGGGCCCTCTTGGGGTGCCGTCGCCCATTGCCGCGGACGGGTCAATCATTGCCGAGAATGTAGAGGCTGCCCGCGCGATGGGACTGGCCGCGACCTTCTATCACTGGGGGCTGCACGGTTGGGCGGTCTATGCGATCATGGCGCTGGCCTTGGCGCTGTTCACCTATAACAAGGGTCTGCCGTTCTCGATCCGGTCCTGTTTCTACCCAATCCTGGGCGAACGCGTCTGGGGCTGGTCCGGCCATATCATCGACATTCTGGCGGTCTTTGCCACGCTGTTTGGCTTGGCAACCTCGCTGGGTCTTGGCGCACAGCAGGCCAATGCGGGCTTCAACTTTGCCTTCGGGCTCGAGATTTCGACGAATGTTCAGGTGATCATTATCATTCTGGTCACGGCTGTCGCCCTTGTCTCGGTCTGGCGCGGGTTGGACGGCGGGGTCAAGGTGTTGTCCGAGGTCAACATGGGCGTCGCGATCCTGTTCTTCCTTTTCGTGCTTTTCGCAGGGCCGACCCTGATCGGCCTCAGCGGTTTCTGGACCGGCCTGATCGCCTACACGCAAGAGCTGATCCCGCTATCGAACCCCTTTGGCCGCGGCGATGATGCCTACCGCGAGGGGTGGACGGCGTTCTATTGGGCCTGGTGGGTGTCCTGGGCGCCTTTCGTCGGCATGTTCATCGCGCGCGTCTCCAAAGGGCGCACGGTGCGGGAGTTTATCGTCTGCGTCTTGCTGATCCCGTCGTTGATCATCTTTGTCTGGATGGGCGTCTTTGGCGGCATCGCCATCGACCAGATCCTGACCTCCCCCGAGACATCGCTGGTGAAAGCCAATGTCATCGACAGCTATTCGCCGGAGCTCAGCCTGTTCGGCATGTTGAACGAGCTGCCGTTCACCAAGACCGCATCCACAATCGCGATCGTGCTGGCGCTGGTGTTCTTTGTGACGTCTTCGGATTCCGGCTCGCTGGTGGTGGATACGATCACCGCCGGCGGCAAGATCGACGCGCCGGTGCCGCAGCGGATCTTCTGGTGTGTGGTGGAAGGGTTGATCGCCATCGTGCTGCTGATCGGCGGCGGGCTGTCGGCGCTGCAAGCAGGGGTCACGGCCACAGGCGTGCCGTTCAGCATCCTGATGCTTGTGATGTGTTACACGATCTACAAAGGTCTGCGCAGCGAACCGCGGGCGTGAGATATGCCACCGGCGCGTCTGTGGAGGGCGCGCCGGTGAAGCCTTAAGATCCCATCCAGTTCGGCAGGATCGTGGTAATGATCGGGAAGGCGAAGAGGATCATGATCGTAATGACCTCCAGTAGGACAAACCACAGCGCACCGCGAAAGATCTGGGGCAGGGGTGTTTCGCGATCAATACCAGCGATGACATAGCAGTTCAGCCCGACCGGCGGTGTGATTAGGCCGATCTCGCACATCTTGACGGCGAGAATGCCGAACCAGATCGGATCGAAGCCGAGCGATTGGATCGTGGGGAACATGATCGGGATAGTGATGACCATCATCGAGAATGCATCAAGGAACATCCCCAGAGGCACAAAAACCAGAAGCAACATCGCCACGATGAGATATGGCGGCAGGCCAGAGCCGACGACCGCTTCGGCCAATTGGTTGGGCACCTGGATCAGCGTCAGGAAATAGCTGAAGACGGCAGCACCGATCATGGTGAAGAGGATCATGACCGTGGTGTCGATGGTGGACCGGAAGCTCGCCACGATACGGCCCAGCATACCCGGCCAGCTGGGGCGGTGCATCAGCAGCATGATCAAGGCGACAAAGGCACCGACGGCACCCGCCTCTGTCGGGGTGACGAGGCCCAGATAGATGCCGCCCATCACGACGATAAACAGCACCATGACCTGCCATGCCTTACCCGTTTCGCGCACGGCCTCGCCCCAGCTGGCGCGTGGGGTGACCGCGTGGCGCATATCGCCGCGACGGGCGATGAAAAAGATGCCGACCATGAACATGATCGCGGTCAGCAGCCCCGGCAGGAACCCCGCGACAAGCATCTTGCCAGCCGATGTTTCGGTTAGCGCGGCATAGAAAATCAGCAAGACACTTGGCGGGATAAGCACACCCAGCACCCCGCCTGCGGCGACTGCGCCGGCCGAAAGGCTGCCCTGATACCCCGCCTTCTTCATTTCGGGGATCGCGACGGAGCCAACGGTGGCGGCAGTGGCGACGCTTGACCCAGATGTGGCTGCAAAGCCTGCGCTGGTCAGGATCGCTGCCATGGCCAACCCACCGGGCAGATGCCCGACCCAACGGCTGGCGACGTCAAACAGCTTTTTACCCACCTGCGCGTGATGCGCGAAACTGCCCATCAGGATGAACAGCGGGATGATCGTGAGCGTATAGACGGCGGTGGTGGAGTATGAGATCGACTTGAGCCGCGTCATCAGAAACGCGAAATCCTCGACCAAGACGATACCGACAGCGCCGGACAGCGCCAGCGCGGCAAAGACCGGCGCGCCGAATGCCATCAGCAGGATGATCAGCGCGACGGCGATATAGGGGGCATAGGACGGATCCATCGGGGCTTCCTGACGTCAGTGAAGATCGGGGGACGCCTGCTGTGTCTCAGCAGGCTCCCCGAAGAGAAAAAGTTGGAGGGATTGGATCGCCATCTGGATGAAGGCGAACCACAGGCCCGCGGCCAAGCTGGCCTTTGTCCACCAGATCGGGATCTTGACGTAGCCCCAGCGGAATTCCCAAATAGAGACGGAATAGATCGCCTCATGCGTGGCGGGGATCGCCAGCATCAGCAATGCTAGCGCCCCGACCGCCCAGGCCAGCGCGACAACACGGGCGCGGGTGGCGGGGGAGAGTTTCTCTGTCAGGACGGTCACGCGGATATGCGCATCGTCCCGTTGCGCCCATCCCGCGCCAAGAAAGACGACCATCACCAACGCAAGTTCCGTGAACTCAAAAACGCCGGTGATCGGGCTCCCCGTGAGGGCACGCACCAAAACGTCAAGCGTGGTGCCAAACACAAGGAATGCGAGAAACAACATGGCGACCGCACCAAGCGCATCGGACACGATTTTCAGTAAACTGTTGATCGTTTGCATGATTTAATCCTTCGCTAAAATGCGATCGCCCCCAGCCGATTACGATGCCTGGCTGATTTCGTAAGGGCGTTTCAGCGTTGCTTCGGCGTCGTACTTCTTGATCGCGGCGTCGATCAAGGACTGCATTTCTTCGCCATCGATCCCTGCGGGTTTCGCGGTATCCTCAAGCCAGGAGTTTACCTGCGCGGGCTGGACCAGTTCCTTGGCCATGGCCTTTTGCTCGTCTGAAACGGTGCTCAGTGTAACGCCTTCGGCTTCAGCGGTTTTGACATAGGTCGCAAGCACATCTTCGTAGATCGCGCTGAACTGGCCGCCATAGATGTCATCGACAATCTCGTCCGAGATCTTGCGCACGTCGTCGGGAAGCCCGTCATACACCTGCTTGTTCATGATCGTTGCAGCAGGGGCGTGGGGGCCGTCGCCAATATCGTAGAACTGCGGCGCGATTTCGTGCAGTTTATAGGCGATCGCGGTCACAAAATCGAACCCGTAGACACCGTCGAGAATGCCACGCTCCAGCGCTTGATACACTTCGGGCGCGGCCATAGCGACCGCCGTACCGCCAAGCGCTTCGACCACATCGGCAGAGACACCGTAGGCACGGATGCGTTTGCCCTTGATGTCTTCCAGCGAGGTGATCGGGTCACGCAGGATCAGCGGCGCGTAGTTCCAGTTGGTCCAGTAGAGCACTTTCGAGCGGTGACGATCCTCCCATTCAGCGCGCAGCGGGTCGAATTGGTCATAGACATCGCGGCAGACCTTTTGCAGCGCGTCGGCGCGGTTCATGCGGAAATACCATTCCAACCCGCGGGTCACGGGCAGTTCGGACTGGTAGTAGCCGGGCGAGATCAAGGTCATCTCGGATGTACCGCCGCGCACGGCGCCCAGATGTTCGCCCACCTTGTTGAGCGAACCGGACCAGTAGCGGCGGATGGAAACTTCGCCTTCGGTGCGTTTTTCCAGCTCGTCCAGATACCAGCGGTCGATCCACGAGGGGCCTGCGGAATCCGACACATAGCTGTCGAACTTCAGCGATGTTGCGGCCAGCGCAAGGGACGGTGCGGCCAGCGTAAAGACGCCCGATGCGGCGGCGGCGCCGGTTTTTAGGAATGTTCTGCGTTTCATGTTTCTCTCTCCCGATCTGCGCGCCAAAGGCTGACGCGCGTTGTTCTGCATCGCGGCTTAGGCCTGATGCTCTCCCTCCAGCTCTTGCGCAATACGTTCGCGCAGGCTGGTTTTCAGGACTTTCCCGTAGCTGTTCTTGGGTAGATCCTGAACAAAGTGGTATGTCTTCGGCTTCTTGAACGAAGCCATGCGGCTTTTGCACCAGGCATCAAGCTGCGGTGCGTCGCAGGGGCCTTCGCCCGTTGCGACGACAAAGGCCACGACATCCTCGCCCCATTCCGGACTGGGCACGCCGATCACCGACACTTCGGACACGTTTTCATGGGCCAGAAGCGTCTCCTCCACCTCCCGTGGATAGATATTTGTCCCGCCCGAGATGATCACATCTTTCGACCGGTCGGTGAGCGTCAGGAAGCCGTCGGCATCCATCGACCCCAAGTCGCCCGTGCGCAGCCAGCCGTCGACGACGGTATCTGCGGTGGCTTTTTCATTGCCCCAGTAGCCTTTCATCAGCGCGTCGCCAGAGACGATAACCTCGCCAACCTCATCCGCGGGCAGGGGGCGCATGTCGCTGCCAACGACCCGCACCTGCACGCCCGCCTGCGCAAACCCGACTGACCCGCGCCGCGCATCTGCGTTGGGGTGGGCGGTGTCGGCCACAAGGTCACGGGGCAACACGGTGATGGTCATGGGGCATTCGCCTTGGCCGTAGATCTGGACGAAACGCGCACCGAAGACGGCCAGCCCCTCTTCGATATCGGCGAGATACATCGGGCCGCCACCATAGATGATGGTCTTGATGCCCGCGCCGTCATAGCCTGTGGCACGGGCATGGGCGATCTGGCGTTTGATCATAGTGGGGGCGGCGAAGAACACGAGGTTATCCAGCGCCTGCGCCAGCTCTGCGATCTCGGCTGGATCGAAGCCGCCGGACTGGGGGATGACATGGCAGCCCCCGGCGCGGATGATGGGGAAGTGATAGAGCCCCGCCCCATGCGACATAGGCGCCGCATAGAGCGAATTATCGCGGGCGGTGGGGCTGTCCACATCCATCGCATAGGCCAGTGACATCGCCATGAGGTTGCCGTGGGTGGTCATCACCCCCTTGGGCCGCCCCGTGGTACCCGAGGTATAGAAGAGCCAGGCCACATCGTCTTTGCTTGTGTCGACGGGGGGCGTGATCGCCGCGCTGGATTGTGCCGCAGCGGTCAGCGCGGGATCGTGGATGCCGCGTTCAATGCAGGTACCGGCAAGGTCGATGCCGCTTGCGAACACCGTGCCGGTTTGGGTCACGACAACGCGGGCCTCGGCATCGCCGATGATCCAAGCCGCTTCGCGCGGGTGCAGCTTGTAATTGATCGGCACGACAATCGCACCCATCCACAAAACCGCATGCAGGATCTCCAGATACTCGGGGCAGTTCTGCATGAACAGCGCCACGCGGTCGCCTTTTCGGATGCCTAAAGTGTCTTTGAGATAAGTCGCCATGCCCGCGCTACGCGCCGCGAACTGCCCATAGGTCGCGTGCAGATCCAACCCGCAGCGGATCGCCGGCGCATCGGGGGACACCCGTGCGGCCTGAAGCAGCCATTCAGAAATATTCATATGTTATCAGACCTTGCGCGCTTCGAGCACCGAAACATAGTTGGCCACAGCAGAGCCGCCCATATTGAACAACAGCCCCAGTTCGGCACCAGGGACTTGCAGATCACCGGCTTGGTTGGTCAGCTGACGGAAGGCCAGCGCATGCATGGAAACGCCTGTCGCGCCGACGGGATGGCCCTTGGCCTTCAACCCGCCCGACAGGTTTACGGGTAGCGCGCCGCCGCGATAGACGGTGCCATCCTCCAACGCCCGTGCGCCCTGACCCTTGGGGGCGAGCCCCATCGCTTCGTAGGTCAGCAATTCCGCTATGGTAAAGCAGTCGTGGACCTCGGCAAAATCGATATCGTCGAGTTTAACATTGGCCGCTTTGAACGCCTGCGCAAAGGCACGTTCAGGGCCTTCGAATGCAAGGAAATCTCGGCGCGACATGGGTAGGAAATCATTCACATGCTCCGCCGCACGCATGGCCACGGATGTCGGGAAGGTCGCCGCGTTTTCTTCGGTGGTGAGGATCAATGCCGCGGCCCCATCGGTCACCAGCGAGCAATCGGTCAACCGCAGCGGCGGCGCGATTTCGGGGTTCATTTCGGACACGGTGCTGCAATGTTCGAAGGTGAACTCTTTATGCATATGCGCCAGCGGATTAGACATGGCGTTGGCGTGGTTCTTCACCGCGATCTTCGCCATCGCGTCCAGCGGGCTGCCATAGCGCGCATCGTAGTCGCGTGCGGCCACGCCGAAGACCTGTGGGAAGCTCAGCGACGCCTCTGCCGGATCATTCTGGTAACCTGCACCGGCCAACGCCTGCGTGACCTCTTTGGTATTGCGGCTGGTCATCTTTTCCGCGCCGACGACAAGCACCGTGCGCGCTTGACCTGCGCGGATCATGTTCATCCCCGCATGGATCGCGGCCGAGCCTGACGCACAGGCGTTTTCGGCCCGCATCCCCGGTTTGAACCGCAGCTGCGGATAGGCCTGATGGATCAGCGAGGATGCGAAACCGTCTGTAACCATGCCAGAGTTGAAATGCCCCAGAAAAACAGCGTCGATATCATTGGGATCAATGCCGGACTCCTCGACCGCTTCGCGCGTTGCGGCGACGATCAGCTCTTCAAGGTTTTCTTGCAGACGGCCAAATTGGGTGTGGCCGCTCCCGACGATGGAAACTCCGGTGGTCATAATATCCTCCCTGATATGAGGATCATTTTACGGATGTGCGATCCGCGATCTATTGGTAGAAACACGTAATATGATACGTATCACTACGTAGTGGATTAAGTAGAAATGCAGATGATCGATACCTCTACCACTCAAAAAGCCTCCAGCCTCGGGTTCCAGGAATCACCTGTGGCGCAGATCATCGTGCGCTATCGCCGCATCATCGAGGCCAATAAGGCGGTGGAGCGTTTGTTCGGCTATACAAGGGCTGATCTGATCAACCGGTCGGTCCAGCGGCTTTACCCCTCGACCGCCGATTTCAACCAGATCGGGGAGCGTTGCGAAGCACGTATGCGCGAGACGGGGGATACGCATTATGAAGACGAACGCTTTATGCAGGCGTCGGATAAGACGATCTTTTGGGTGCAGGCCAAGGGGGCGACGCTATCCCCGCAGGATCCGTTTTCATTGATGATCTGGTCGTTCGAGAAGATCGCGGACAAGAGCTATCGTTCTGTCGATCTCAGCCCACGGGAACGCGAGGTGGCGCATCATTTGGTTAACGGCCGCACTTCGCGCGAGATCGGCGAGGCGCTCAATATCTCGCACCGGACGGTAGAGGTGCATCGCGCGCGGCTGATGCGGAAGTTCAACGTCAAGAATACCGCCGCATTGGTGTCAGAGATTGTCCACGCCTTCTAACGGCAATTATCCCGCGTCGATATCGTCCAGCGTCACCGCCCCTGCGTTCCCTTCCGTCACAAACACGTTCCGCGCCAGTGGGAACTGGTGCGAGCGGCTTTCGAGGAAATGCATCAGGTAGCCGGCGGTGTTGGGAAAGACCATGAGGTCGCCTGCTGTGACGCCTTGGGGGAAGGACATCTTGCGCCGCGTCAGCCATTCGCTTTCGGTGCAATAGGTGCCCGCAAGGTAGCCCTCGATCGCCTCTTTACGCGGGCCGGGGGCGGGAACCATGAGCGGGTCGAGCGCGAATTCGGTGAAACCGGAACGGGACTGGGTGCGGTTCATTTGCACACCGATCACGGGGGTGCCGGCGCTATCACGTTTGCAAAAGGCAACACGGGCGAGGGTCATGCCGCAGCCGTCCAGCAGTGAGCGCCCCGGCTCGCACCGCAGGGAGATGTGGGCCTCCCTCAGACGTGCTGCGACGGTTTGACCGTCCGCCATTTGGTCGAGGATGCGGCGCATCCAGTCTTCTTGCACCAGCGTTTGCGCGACGGGATAGCTGTCGACCTTGCCTTCACCGTCGGCTTTGCGCCCCAGCCCGTCGTTATGCTGGGTGATGGGGTCGCGGTCTGCGGACAGGGCACGGTCAAGCTCGGCCAGCCATGTCTCCCACTCCACCGCGTCGTCGAGGTAGTTCATCGGGATGCCGCCGCCGATATCAAGGAAGAAGGGCGCGGTGCTGTCGCCTCTGATCTTGTGGATCAGGGGCAGCGTTTGCAGGATCGCGGCGATGCGATCCTCGGCGCTATAGCCGTTGAGGTGGAAATGTAGCCCGTCGAGGCGGAGTATCTCCGATGCGGCAATGCGGGCGGCGAGGGTAGGAATCTGCGTCAACGGAAAGCCGAAACGCGAATAGAGTTTTGTCCCGTCATGCTCAAACCCGTTGAGGCGCAGGCCGACAGAGACGGGCTTGGTCGCGCCTTCGGCCACGTCCTCCAGCAGCTCCAACTCATCCTCATTATCAAGAATCACAGTCACGCCGCCACCCACGCAAAGGGTCATCAGCGCTCGGTCCTTTGCGGCCGCGGTGCAGACGATCCGATCGCCCGGCAGGCCCTGTTCAAGGCATTGTTCCACCTCCGCATGGCTGGCCGTATCGATGCCGATGCCCATATCCCGCGCGGCCTGCACATAGCTGAGACATTTATTCGCCTTGCGCGCAAACATGGGCAGGAAGGGCAGGCCATAATCGGTCACGCAATCAGTCAGCTGCGCGATATTGCGGCGGAAGGGATCGACCGACTGGATGTTGAGCGGCGCGCCAAAACGGTCGGTCAGCGCGTCGAGACGGGGGCGATCCTGCAACAGCTCTGCCATCCAGTTTTCCAGCCGAGGGCGCAGGGGGACGACGCCGTGGCAAGGGCTGAAGATCGTTTGCGGGATGGTCATAGGGAATGCTCCAGCGCGTTGGATTGGCGGGCGTTTTGCACGACGGCGGCGGCCCAATTTTCGGGGAGATCATGCAGGGAGCGTGACAGCGTGTCATTGCCAAGCACGCAGCCTTCGGTGGCGCGGCCGATGACGGAGAGGCCCTTGGCGGTGCCGTCGCGTGTGAGGGCATGCGCGTCTTTATCGACCCTAACACCACCCATTGTGCCGATACTAAGGTGCCCGGCGCGGAAAAGACCGTCGAGCGGGGCGGCAAGCGCGGCCCCCCCCGCAGGCGGGATCGTGGCGTTGATCGTGACATCTGCCGCGGCCTCGCCCGACATATGGTCAAAGCTGACGATGCCCGCCTGTTCCAGCGTGATCAGCTTGCCGATGTTCTGCGCGGGCGGGCCAAAGGCGAGCCGCTCCATCTCTGCTGCGATCTGGCGGAAGTGGTGGGCGTCGTCGGGGGTTAACTCGCGGTGGCTTATCCAGTCGATCAGCTGCGGATAGCAGCGGCGCCAGACCTCGGCCAAGGCCCAAGCGCTGTCTTGAGCGCGGCGCCCCATGGCGATGTCATAGCCGATGCGTAGGTCTTGGCGGATTTCATCGGGGGTGAAGGTGGTTTGGGTCCGCTGGGTGAAAAACGCGGCGCTGGTGCCGGAGGGGTTGCCCAAAACCTGATCGGCGAATGACAAAAGCGCCGGCCAGATGTGGTGGATGAAGGTAGCGTTAGGGGTGCGCAGGATGTGCGAAAGCTCGGCGCGTCGTTCGTCCCAAAAGGCGTCGTCTTGGGGCTGGGTAAACAATGCCGCCTCGACCTTGGCCCGCATCGGTCGACCGCTGCGGCTGAAGGGCGCGATGCGGCGCGGCTCTTGTCCTGAGGGGGTATAGTTATAGCCGGTGGCGGAGAGGGTGAAGACCCCGCCGCGCCCTTCGGTCAATGCGAGCATCGTGTCGATGAAGGTGAGGGCGAAGCCCTTGCAGCGCACGGTAGAGTTGGGCGGCACGGCGGTTTGGATCAGACGCTGGTCAATAGGGAAGGGGGAGGGGATACAATCGCGCATCTCCGTTTTGCTATGACGAAACCCGTCTTGGTGACCGGTCGTAATCAGAACGTGATCGACGGTGACGTTTTGGGGGGAGATACTCCATCGATCCTCGTTGCGGTTCACAGCCTCGACGCGCGTTTTATGCCGGATTAGTCTCACATTCGACGGGGCTTGTGCGACGACACGCTCGAAGCTGCAGAACAGATACCGACCCACATGCGCACGGGGCACATAGTCGCCCGCATCGACGGGCTTCGGGCTCTGCGCAGCCCACTCCAGAAATGACGGCCCGCGCCCACCCGTCCAAGCGTTGATCAGACCAGCGGGGAAGTTCATCAGCAGCACTTGCGGCTGGCGCGGATCATAGATCGGCCCCGCCCCAGGATGCGCCGAGGGTTCGAAAATATGGACAGTAAAACGGTGCCGCGGATTGCGCCGCGCCGCTTCGCACAGGCTATCCAGCGCGTAGAGCCCTTTGGGCCCGCAGCCGACAATGGCAATCTCTGTGTCGCTCATGAATCCGCGGGGGCCAATCCTGCCAATGCGGTCACGTCCGCTTCGCAAATGCCCAACTCCCGCTCGACCCATTCGGGATCGAAGACGGTGCCCAAGTAGCGCGAGCCAGAGTCGTGGATGATCGCAGCGACAGTCAGACCGGCGAGCTCGTCCTGCATCCCGCGCACCGCCTCAAGCACACCACCGCCGGAGCCGCCGACCAGCAGACCTTCACGCGCAACGGCGCGACGGCAGCCTGCGACGCAGGTCACGTCGGAAACGCGGACAAGGTCGTCGAATTCCTGCCCCTTGGCGAGTTCGGGAATACGACCCGCGCCCATGCCCGAGATTTTGCGCGGGCCCGCGGTGCCGTTGAAGAGCGTGCTGCCCATGGCATCCACCGCGACGACCTTCGTCTTGCGCCCCATCCGGCGCAGATAATCGCGACAACCGCGCGCGGTTCCAGTGCTGGAGCAGGCGACGAAAAGCACATCGATCTGCCCGCCAAGCGCCGCGTCGATCTCGGCGATGGTGCCGAGTTCGTGGGACTCCGGATTGTCGAGGTTGGCATATTGGTTGGGCCAGAAACGCCGGGAGTCTTCCTCCAGAAGCTTGGCGACCCGATCAAGACGCGCGGCGAGGAAATCTCCGTCGGGCGCGTGATCCACCAGCTCGATCTGACCGCCCAAGGCGCGGATAATCGCCACGTTCTGGGACTGCGCATTGGGGTCGACAACGCAGATGAATTGCAGCCCATGCACTGCACAAGCCTGCGCCAACCCGATGCCCATGTTGCCGGAGGAGGATTCAACCACCGTATCGCCAGCCTTCAGCCGCCCGTCAGCCAAAGCGCGTTCGATCATGTGTCGCGCGGGCCGGTCCTTGGCGCTGCCACCGGGGTTCAGCGCCTCGACCTTGGCGACCAGATTAACGTCCTCGCGGTCGAGATAGCGGGGCAGGCGCACCATCGGCGTCTGGCCAATAAGGTCGAGCACATTGTCGGCAATCCGCGTCGCCGCAAAGGGTGTCGCCGTGTGGGAGTGGGTCTTTACCTGAGTACGAATATTCATCTGCGCAGCCTTTCGGGAAGCCAAGTCTCACCGGCGGCGCAGGACCGCGCCGTCGCGGATCGTGTTGCGTTTCTTTCACTTCGCGCGTTGTTGAGCCCTCAGGTGGAGGGAAACGGGGGTGCGAGGAAGAGAACGATGGTCGAAAATTGCTATTTAAAATTGAACCTCGTGGTCGGGATAAAGTTCCGTCTTGTGTGCAACTGAGGTTCAATTGGGAGACGGGAGGCGATGTGGGCTGGGGGCGTGGGGCGACAGTATGTGTCTCTAACCTGCGGTTTAGCGGCTTGTTTTTCGCTGAGCAGCAGTTAGGGCAACGTTACCCGACCCGCGGCCGCGTCGACATTCTCGGCAATGCGCCGTAAAGGATGGCGGGTTACGCCAGCCCAAGGCTGAACTCGCAAACCTGCACCATATCCCCATGCAGAAGCCCGCTCCGCTTGAGCGGGGGAGATCGTGGTCGTCCCTGCATAGTCCAGATTGCCATCGCGGATATCGGACGGCGCGGGCACCGCATTCACATCAAGAAACGCGGCCAAACGCGCCAAAGTTGCGGTAGGGTCGGCGACCAGATCTTCGTAGCGGATGGTGATCACGGCATGAAGGTAATCGATGTCGCGTTGCACGATGTCATGAGCATCTAGCCAATGATCCACCATCGTCGCGGGGTCCATGTCGACCCATTTAGAGGTGGCGGCAGCAACTGCCTCTGGATGGCGGGTCACGACGACGAACTGCGACAGGGGGAAAAGCTGCTGATACAGGCGCATCCGTGTCAGGTTCACGGGCGACTTCTCGACCCGCCACGGGGCTTCGTTAAAATACGGTTGCCAGTCCCGTTCCAACCGCATTTGCGTCTCTAACCTGTCGAAATGCGATCCTTCGATATGGTGCTGCGCGGGGTCGGTTGCGAAATGCATGGGACTGCCATGCCGCGCGGTGTGGGGGATGGCCCCTTGCAGGTAGACGCCCTCATTCTCCGGCACGGGGGCGGCGTTGATCGCGCTGACACCGGGCAAATCGCCGATCAGCCGCGCCACGAGGCTGGTGCCGGAGCGGTGCAACCCGCCGACGAAGATATAGCGATGTGGTGTCATGGAGGCCCCTTTGTCTTGCGAGGGTCAGGTAGGCTGTGGGGGAGGGGTGGCAAGGTACGCTATGTCAGCAGGGGTAATGGTGGAGCCGAAGATGGGCGGGGCCACGATGATAGAATTTATTAGAAATTTGAGCGAGTGTAACGTATAAGTATCATTACGTCGCCTTATGTAATATATACATTACAAATTTTTCTGGATACCGATGCCGAAACCCATACGTCCCTATTCGCCAACCGCCCGGAAGGCTGCAGAGCTTTTGGGGCTGATGATCCGCGCTGCACGGTTGGAGCGGAACATGACCGCGCAGGAATTGGCGGAACGGGCAAGGGTTTCTCGCCCGCTGCTGTCACGGGTGGAAAAGGGGGACATGACCGTATCCCTTGGTGCCGTTTTCGAAATCGCCACCATCCTTGGCGTTCCTCTTTTTGAGGAAGATGATGAGTGGCTGACCACGCGGCTCGCCAGCGAACGGCGAACAAACGCTCTGTTGCGTCAGCGCGCCTTCCAAGCCAGCCGCGGGAAGATAGACAATGACTTCTGACCTGCTGAAACCCACCAAGACCCTCTATGCCTGGATATTCTTGCCCGGTGCAACCGACCCTGTGGTCGCTGGCCGTGTCGATCTTGTGGGCCAGCTGCATCAGTTCACCTACGGTTAAAGCTATCGGCGCAATCCTGATGCGATTCCTATTTTCCTGCCAGAACTGCCCTTGGTCGAGCAGATCCACGTGCCCGCCGCCCCCTTGCAGATCGCAGGTTGTCTGCGCGACGGGGCCCCTGACTTCTGGGGGCGCCGGGTCATTATCAACCGGTTGACCGGTGCGAAGGGCATCGCGATGGACCTCGATGCGCTCGACGAGATGAACTATATGCTGCATTCCGGCTCCGACCGGATTGGCGCACTGGACTTCCAGAGCTCTGCGACAGAATACGTGCCGCGACTGGCGGGGGAGGTTGCGCTCTCGACCCTTATACAGGCTGCGGATCTTGTGGAACGTGGCGTGCCCCTGCCGCTGGAACTGGACGAAGCCTTGCGCCACGGGACGTCTATCGGCGGGGCACGGCCCAAAGCGCAGGTCACGGATGGCAATCGCAAGATGATTGCGAAATTCAGCGCCTCCAACGATCAGCACTCAGTGGTGAAGGGCGAATATATCGCGATGAAGATTGCGCAGGCCTGCGGTATGAACGTCGCTCCGGTCGAGCTTCGCCAGGTCATGGGCAAAGATGTGCTGCTGATCGAGCGGTTCGACCGGATCAATACGAGCAAAGGCTGGACACGGCGCGCGATGGTATCTGCGTTGACCATTCTGGGGCTCAGCGAGCTTCAGGGGCGCTACGCAAGCTACGAGGATCTTGCCACCCATCTGCGCACAGCGAGCGTCACGCCAAGCGCGGATCTACAAGAATTATTCGCGCGTATGTGCTTCAACATTCTCGTCGGTAATACCGATGACCACGCCCGCAACCACGCTGGGTTCTGGACGGGGGAACAGCTTCAGTTGACGCCGGCCTACGACATCGACCCGCGCCCGCGGGCATCATATGAAGCCAATCAGGCCATGGCGGTACGGGGGACAGATCACCGCGCGAACCTTTCTTTGGCGTTGGATGCGGCAGGTAGCTTTGGGTTGGATCAGGAGCGAGCAGAAAGGATCATTCTCGCTCAGGTCGAGGCGATCCGCGATCTGTTTGACGAGCTGGCTCGAGATGTTGAGTTGACGCCGGCAGATTACACCGCGTTACGGGAGCGGGCGTTCTTGCGTGAGTTCGCCTTTGATGGGCTTACAGGCCGTTTGGCCGCGTTGCGGGATGCTACGAAAAGAAATTAACACATCATCCTGCTTTGGTTTCGCACACAAAGTCGCCAGCCTACCTGTAGTAGAATATGGCTTCGCTTAGCTTTGGTAAACAAATCGCAAATCCAACGGGAACCATAAGGTAACTTTACTGTTATCTTTGCGAGGCTCGCGTTTTTGCAGCTCTGAATACATCATAATTTTTGGAGGCTGATATGCGCATCATGCATATTTCGCTGGGCGGATGTCTATCCGCTCCGCCCGTTAAGTACGGCATGACGGAAGATACCGGTGGCCATATAGCCTATGTTCTTGGCGCTGCGATGGCGCAAGCAAAACTCCCTGAGGTTGAAGAGGTCACGATTGTGACGCGGCTGTTTGATGCGCCGAAATTGGGGGCTGTTTTTGCGCAGGCCGAGGAAAGGATTGCGCCCAAGTGTCGCGTGGTGCGCCTGGCATCGGATCGGGCCGAGTATTTGGAAAAGGGTGATTTGGTGGGGGAGCTGCCTTCGCTAAAAAACGCTTTGTTAGAGACGCTTGAGGCGAAGGGTGCGGCGCGGCCGGATGTGATTCATGCGCATTTTGCGGATGCGGCGGAGCTGGCGCTGGCGGCGCGGGAGAGGTTCGGGATTCCGGTGCTGTATACCGCGCATTCGCTCGGGGCGGAGAAGTTGGCGCCGGGAGAGGCTCCCTCGGCTGAGTTGAAGGCGCGGATCGCGCGTGAGACGCGTGCGTTAGATGAGGCGGATGCGATTATCGCCTCGTCGCGTGACGAGGTGGAGCGGCAGATCCCGAAGTTGGTGCCGGCTGCAGAAGGGCGCGCGCATCGGATCGGGCCAGGGGTTTGCGTAGAGGAGCAGGGCAATGCGGCGCGGGCGCGGAAGATGCTGGGCGGGTTTCTGCGGGATGTGAGTAAACCCATCATCCTCGCCATTGCGCGACCCATTCGGAAGAAGAACCTACGACGGTTGGTAGATGCCTATGCGTCTGATCCTACACTGCAAGACCGCGCGAACCTTGTGGTTATCGCGGGGCTGCGGGATGGCTTGGGGCAGGGGTGTACCGAGCGCGATGCGGTGATTGCGGATCTGTTTGACGGGGTCGACCGGCATGATCTTTGGGGCAAGGTGGCACTGCCACGGCAACACTCCGCGCAGGATATCAGTGACCTCTATGCGCTGGCGGCCGAGGGCGGTGTGTTCTGCAATCCTGCGTTTCACGAACCCTTTGGGTTGACCCTAATCGAGGCTGCGCAGGCGGGTGTGCCTTTGGTGGCGACGCAATCGGGCGGGCCGTCGGATATACTGCCGGAGCTCGGTTTTGGTGCCTTGATTGACCCCTATGATACGGCGAGTTTGGCGCGCGGCTTGCGCGACGTGCTGATGGCACCGGAGCGTGAGTTGGCAGCGCGACGGGCGCAGCGTATTGCGCGGCAGACCTATGATTGGGCGGCTTGGGCGAAGCGGACGCAAGCGGTGATGGAAGGGGTGGTCCGCGGGCCGCAGGGTCAATCCGTCGCTGTTCAAGAACACGATCACCTACTCGCCTGCGACATCGACAATACGCTAACCGGCTGTCGCAATGGCGCACGTGCTTTTGCCCAGTGGCTCGGGCGCGAGGGGGAGCGTTATGCTTTCACCGTCGCCACCGGACGCTCCATTGCGGAGGCGCAACGGGTGCTGGCGGAATGGGACCTGCCCACGCCGGATACGATCATGAGCTCGACTGGCACAGAGATCTGGCGCCGTTCAGGCAGTGGTTTTACTCTATGTAAGGAGTATGCAGCGTTGATTGCGCAGGTGTGGGACGCAGCGGCGGTGCGTGCGGCGTTGGAAGGCACTACTGTGCGGTTCCAGCCTGTCTATGACCAACGTCGTTGGAAGTTCAGCCTGTTCGGCACCATCAGCGATGTGCCCGCGATTGAGGCGCGGTTGCATCAGGCAGGGGTCCTGGCGCGCATCATTCCGTCGCATGAGAAATTCATCGACATCATCCCCGTGCAGGCCGGCAAGGCCGCCGCGATCCGGTTCGAGGCGGCGCGGCGTGGCATGTCGGACGACCGCGTGATCGTGGCGGGGGATAGCGGCAATGATCTGGATATGCTTTCGCGCTTCGAGAACGCGGTGCTGCCTGCAAATGCGCTGGCGGAGCTGGATGGTCTGGCCTCGGTCTATCGCTCTTCGCTGAAGCATGCGGCGGGGGTGCTGGATGGGGTGCAATATTACCGCACACCGCAGCCGATGCTGATGGCGGGCGAATAATCATGCGTGATTTTCCTGACGTTCCCCAGCGGCCCTTCGGCTACTTCGTGCATCATCAAGGGCGGGGCCATGCGGAACGTTGCGCCGCCGTTGTCAACGCGCTGCCCGAGGCGCGTCCGGTGCGGATTTTCTGCGCGCGCGACGATATTTTCCCGACCTTGCGCGGGAATGTGACGGTGCAAAAGCTGCCCTCTCTGTTCGAGGCGCGGGGGGATGAGCCGCATGGTGCCGCTTTGCTCGATACACCCGACACGACCCATTGCGCGCCTGTCGGATGGTCAGGCATCCGAGACGCGATGGCCGCCATGGCGCAGTTCTTTGCCGCCGAGGCGCCGGAGCTGATGATCGTCGATGTCTCGGCCGAGGTGGCGCAGCTGGCGCGGCTCTGCTCTGTGCCGCATGTCAAAATTCTGCAGCATGGCGACCGTAGCGATGCGGGGCATTGTGCCGCTTATGACGGTGCCGCGGGGTTGCTCGCCCCGTTCCATGCGGATTTGGCACAGGAGAGTTGGCGCGCTTGGGCGGAGAAAATTCACTACGCTCCGGGTCTGGGGGTGAATGTGTCGCTGCCCAAGCCCGACGATGCCCGCGGGACACTGAAGCTCGGCAAACGCCCCATGGCGCTGGTGGTCTGTGGCGGTGGTGGCAATGGCATTTCCGAAGCCGCCTTGGGCGTCGCCGCGCGCAGCTATCCGCAGATGAACTGGATCACCATCGGCGAGGTGCAGCGCGATTGGCATGCGACCTTGCCGCCGAACCTGATCCACAAAGGCTGGGTCGACAACGCGCCCGACTATATCGCGGCGGCGGATCTGGTGATCTCGTCCACGGGCAATACGACCTGTGCCCAAGTGCTCACCGCTGCGAAGCCCTGGATCGTGGTGCCGGAGTGGCGCTATTTCGATGAACAAGTCGAGAAAGCGCGCGCTTTGGGCCAAGCCGATGCCGCGTTGCATTTGCCGCATATGCCGAGCTCTGCCCATGCTTGGCGAGCCGCAATTGAGCAAGCACAACGCCAGCATAATCCCGCGCGTCAACGCACTTTGGCAGGGGGCAGTGACGCGGCGACCCGCACCGCGCAGTGGCTCGGCAATCTGGCAGATCGCCTTTGGGACCGGCCCGAAATTTCAACATCTTTAAAGGAGGTTCACCATGCGTGACGTATCCGTTCTGACCATCGCCCGCGGCCGCGAGGCGCATTTGCACAATGTTATCCGTGGCTTGGCCGCGCAAACCGTGCCTCCGCGCGAGCTGGTGATCGCCGCCATGCAGGATGAGCTATACGAGGGTCTGCCCGACGCGCCCTTTCCCATCCATCAAATCCAGGTCACCCGCCCCGATGGGGAGCTTCCCCTCGCCGCCGCGCGCAATGCGGTGGCGGCCAAGGCAAGCGGTGCCGTTCTGGCCTTTGTCGATGTCGATTGCATCCCGCACCCCGCGCTGGTCGCCGAAGTAGCCAAGGCATGCCACGAGGGCCGCGGGCTGGTAATGGGCGAGGTTGCCTATCTTCCCAAGGGAGCGACAGAAGGCGGCCTCGATTTCGATTACTTCGACAAGATCGGCGTCAAACACTCCGACCGGCAGGGACCACCGGCGGAGGGTCTGCGTTATTGCGAGGATTACCGCTGCTTCTGGTCGCTCAACTTCGCCATGCACCGCGCCGATTGGGAACGCAGCGGCGGGTTCGACGAAGGCTATTTCGGCTATGGGGGCGAGGATACAGACTTTGGCCGCGTGCTGGACGCCCGCGGGATCGACATCTGGTGGATGAAGGGGGCCAAGGTCTATCACCAATATCACGATCACTGCATGCCGCCGATCCACCATGTGGAAGCCGTGGTGCGCAACGCCGAATATTTCGCCACCCGTTGGGGGCATCGCACCATGGGGCACTGGCTGCACGCCTTCCATCTCATGGGGCTGATCGACAACAGCGACGATGCGCTGACTATTCTGCGCGCGCCTGATGACGAGGATTTCGAAATGTGCCGCCAAACTGGCGATATGCCCTACGCCAATAGCCGCCGGGTGATGGACAAGCTGCTGCGCGATCTGGATACCGAGGAAGAGCGCCGCGCCGCCGCCCAAGCGGGCGAGGACCGTATCTCTGCCATCGCGGCGGAGTAAGCTCATGAAAATCGCCGTCATCGGTCATGTGCGCTTCCCCATCGCGCGCCCCTTCATGGGTGGGATGGAGGCCCATTGCTGGCACCTCTGCCGCGGCCTGCGGGCGCGGGGTCATGACGTGACCCTTTTCGCCGCCGGTGACAGCGACTGGGGCGGTAAGGTCGAGCCCGTCGTCGACGTTCACTATGATCGGGAATTTCCTTGGCATAAGTGGCACGGCACGCCGGAGCTGACAGGGCATCTGGATGCCGCGTTCGAACGTATCCTACCGCGCCTTGCCGAGGGCGGTTTCGACGTGGTGCATAACAATTCCCTGCACCGCTTCCCCCCGCGCTTCGCCGCGCGACATCGGATCCCGATGGTGACCTCCCTACACGTGCCGCCGTTCGATGTGCTAAAGCGTGCCGTCGCGGGTGGCGGAGCGCCGTGGTCGCTATTTACCACCTGTTCGCAGCGGCAATTGGGGGCGTGGTTTGATGACGGCGACGCTCCCTTCGCCTGCGTCGTACCGAATGGCATTGATCTTGCGGACTGGCCGTTCCGCCCGGAAGGCGATGGCACCGCGGTATGGATGGGCCGCATCACGCCCACCAAGGGGACGCACCTGGCCGCTCAGGCGGCTAAGATTGCTGGGATCCCGCTTCGGGTTTACGGCACGATTGAGGATCAGGGGTATTTCGACACCGAAATTGCGCCGCTGTTAGATGAGGGCGTGCAATACGGCGGTCACCTACAAGGCGCTGACCTGACCGATGCCATCGCCCGCGCCTCTGTCCTGCTGTTTACTCCTCTTTGGGATGAACCCTTCGGACTGGCGGCGATTGAGGCGATGGCTTGTGGTCTGCCGATTGCTGCGGTTGAGAATGGGGCGATCCGTGAGGTGGCTGGGGATGTGGCGCGGTATGCTGGGGCGGATGCTGGGGAGTTGGCCGAGGCGTTGAGGACGGCGATCGACATCCCGCGCTGGGCAGCGCGGAAGCGGGTGGAGCGGTTGTTTACCCTGGAGCGTATGCTGGGGGAGTATGAGGGGTTGTATGGCCGAGCAGTTGAAAGTGTAGATCACGGGTTTGAACTACCTTCATTCGAGGCCTTTGAACTGCCTTTAACCGAGTACGCTTTGTCACGATGAGCTACCCCCCGAAAATCGGACACTGACGTAAGCTGCGATTTGTAGTCTGCTGATCTTCAACACGAAGGAGGTCAGATATGTCGAAACGGAAGCAACATCACCCAGAATTCAAAGCCAAGGTGGCGTTGGAAGCGCTGAAAGGCGAAGAGACTGTCAGCGAGCTGGCCAGTCGGTTTGGAGTTCACCCGACGATGATCCATCAATGGAAACGTGCATTGCTTGAGGGCGCATCTGGTGTGTTCGAGCGAGGTAGCCGGAAGGCACCGGAAGTCGATGAAGAGCAGGTCAAAGACCTGCATGCCAAGATTGGGGAGTTGGCCGTCGCCAACGATTTTTTGGCCAGAAAGCTCAAACCCTGGACCGGCAAGTGAGGTGCAAGATGATTGAGCCGAACATTCCGGGTCTGTCCGTCGGCAAGCAATGTTCCCTGCTGTCGATCTCGCGGTCGTCATTTTACTATGAACCCAAGGGTGAGAGCGAGATGAACCTCGATCTGATGCGCGTCATCGATAAGCAGTTCTTGGAAACCCCGTTTTACGGTGTGCGCCAAATGACGTGGCACCTGCGCAATGAACAGCATCTGGTGAACGAAAAGCGCATCCGACGCCTTATGCGGTTGATGGGTCTCATGCCGATCTACCAGAAACCCAACACGAGCAAGGCGGCGAAGGGTCACAAGATTTACCCCTACCTGCTGCGGGGGCTACGCGTGGATCGGCCAAATCAAGTTTGGTGCGCCGAAATCACATATCTACCGATGCGGCGCGGCTTCCTTTATCTGGTGGCCATCATGGATTGGCACACGCGCAAGGTTCTGGCGTGGCGCATCTCGAACACGTTGGAGGCTGGCTTCTGCGTTGATGCGCTGAATGAGGCGATCCACAAGTTCGGCCCGCCAGACATAATGAACACGGACCAGGGCAGCCAGTTCACGTCTTTCGCTTGGAAGAACAGGTTGCGGAGCGCAAACGTGCGCATCTCAATGGACGGCAAGGGCCGCTTCCTCGACAATATCTTTGTCGAACGGCTGTGGCGGTCACTGAAGTATGAATGCATCTACCTGCATGCCTGGGAAACCGGGTCAGAGGCCAGAGATGGCGTCAGAAAATGGATCGAGTTCTACAACCACAAGCGCCCGCATTCGGCCCTTGGCGGCAAACCACCTGCTGTGGTCTATTGGCAGAGGATTGAAACAACCAACCCCGATCAGCAAGTGCAAAGAGTAGCTTAAACTACGCCAGATCCTGTCCAACAAATGGGGAGTAGCTCACGAGGATTATAAGCCTAAAGCTCGACGAGGTGGTTCCGCCAGAAATCGCGCAAGCTATTATCGACAACATTCCGTATTGGCCCGCGCTGGGCAAAGCTTGATGAACGGACCGGCGAATGGAATTTACGAGCTTTTTGGTCGAAAACCCTTTTAAATTGCTATGCTGTATAGTGAGCACGACATGCGCAGATCTCCGCGTCCCAATTTGAAAACTTCTCTCACTACCTGAACCTCTAGAACCTTCTTGACCGCGGTCAAGATACAACCTGAGAAGCAAATACGCCCGGATCTGAAAGCCGTACCTACTACTAAATCGCTTGTTTACGTAAGCGCCCCTGTTCTTCAGTGGATGAGACGCCATCTAGTGAAGCGCTTATTGAAATATCGAGCAAGCGCTGGGCGCTCCATCGCGCATAAGAGCAGGCCGCGACGTGGAGGGTAGGGCTATTGTTATAGGCAGGTATGGATGCTCAGTGTACAATTATGCCGAACTTCCCGAGTGTCATGTATGGATGGCGGGAAAAATTTGAAATTGTCGTTGAAAAAATCTAAATGCAACATAATTCTAATTATAAGGTATTTCTCTTTTGCCCCTTACTGTTGAACAAACCCCGCTTCCCGGCGTTGTCGTGTTCACGCCCGCCCGCTTTGGCGACCACCGCGGATTCTTCTCGGAGAGCTACAGCTCTAAGGCCCTCGCTGAGCACGGGATTACCACGCAATTTCGCCAAGACAACCATTCCCTATCGATGACCCAAGGCACCATCCGCGGGCTCCATTTTCAAGCACCACCCCATGCACAGGACAAGCTCGTGCGCTGCGGGCGCGGCGCTCTCTTTGACGTGGCGGTTGATATCCGCAAAGGGTCGCCGACCTATGGGCAGTGGTTTGGGGTCGAGCTGAGCTTTGAGAACGGCAAACAATTGCTGGTACCGGCGGGCTTCGCGCATGGGTTTGTGACACGCGCGCCAGAGACCGAAATTATCTACAAATGTTCGGATTATTATGCGCAGGAGACTGAAGGGGCCGTCGCTTGGGACGATCCTGAGGTCGGAATTGACTGGGGTTTGGGTGATATGACGCCGGTATTGTCGGATAAAGACGCAAACGCACCTTCTTTGGCTGATCTTAACAGTCCATTCACGTTTGAGGGTGTATAGATGAAGCTATTGGTGACAGGCGGTGCGGGCTTCATCGGCTCGGCGGTGGTGCGACTGGCGATTGCAAAGGGACATAGCGTGGTGAACCTTGACGCGCTGAGCTATGCGGCGTGCCTTGAGAATGTGGCGAGCGTGGCGGACAGCTCGCTTTATACGTTCGAGCAGGCGGATATTTGTGATCGGGAGGCGCTGGATAGGATTTTCGAAGCACATAAGCCCGACGCGGTGATGCATCTCGCGGCCGAGAGCCATGTCGATCGCTCCATCGACGGGCCGGGGGCGTTTATTCAGACCAATGTCACTGGCACCTATACGTTGCTGGAGACCGCGCGCGCCTATTGGCAAGGTTCGAGCAAACCCGAAAGCTTCCGCTTTCACCATATCTCTACCGATGAGGTTTATGGCTCGCTCGGGCCCACGGGGCAGTTTACCGAAGATACGCCTTATGACCCGCGCAGCCCCTACTCCGCCTCGAAAGCCGCCAGTGATCATTTGGTGCGCGCTTGGGGCGAGACCTATGGCCTGCCAATAGTGCTTACAAATTGCAGCAATAATTACGGGCCCTACCACTTCCCTGAAAAATTGGTGCCGGTGGTCATCCTCAAAGCGCTCGCCGGAGAGCCCATTCCGGTCTACGGCGATGGCGCGAACGTACGTGACTGGCTGTTTGTCGAAGACCACGCCGATGCGCTGCTGACCGTGCTGACGAAGGGTACGCTTGGCCGCAGCTACAATATCGGGGGCGAGAACGAGGTCAGCAATCTTGAGCTGGTCAAGATGATCTGCGCCTTGCTGGATGATCGCCACCCCGAAGGCGCACCCCATGCCGACTTGATTACGTTTGTCGCCGACCGCCCCGGTCACGACCAGCGCTATGCCATTGATCCGACGCGTATCCGAACAGAGCTTGGCTGGCACCCCTCGGTCACGGTGAAAGAAGGGCTGGCCCGCACCGTGGATTGGTACCTTGAGAATGAAGACTGGTGGCGCGCGCTGCAAACGCGTCAAGGCGTCGGCGAGCGATTGGGCAAGGCATGAAGGTCCTCGTCTTCGGTCACAGCGGTCAGGTCGCCACGGAACTGCGCGCGCTGGACGGCGATGACGTCCAGATCACCGCCCTCGCCCGCGCCGATGCGGACTTAACCGACCCCGCCGCCTGCGCTGCTGCGATCAACGCCCACGCGCCTGACGCCGTGATCAACGCCGCCGCCTACACCGCCGTGGATAAAGCCGAAAGCGATGCGGAAAAGGCGCAGATTTCCAACGCCGATGCCCCCGCCGCCATGGCCCGCGCCTGCGCCGAGCGCGACATTCCTTTCGTCTCTATCTCGACCGATTATGTGTTCTCAGGCGCTGGTGACACCCCTTGGGTGCCCGCCGACCCGGCCGATCCGCAAGGCGTCTATGGCCGCACCAAACGTGACGGAGAAGTCGCAATTGTAAAGGCAGGCGGGCGCTACGCTGTGCTGCGTACCTCTTGGGTCGTGTCGGCACATGGCAATAACTTCGTCAAAACCATGTTGCGCCTCGGGGCGGAACACGAGACGTTAACCATCGTCGCCGACCAGATCGGTGGCCCCACGGGTGCCGCAGAGATCGCACCGGCCTGTATAGCAATCGCCAAAACCCTCGTTTCAGAGCCCGAAAAATCCGGCGTTTACCATTTCTCGGGCGCGCCCGACACGAATTGGGCGGATTTTGCCCGCACTATTTTCGACGCCGCCAATATCCAATGCGCTGTCACCGATATCCCGTCGTCCGACTACCCTACCCCCGCAAAACGCCCGCTGAACTCTCGACTGGATTGCACAATGACCGAGGCCGCCTTTGGCATTTCCCGCCCAGATTGGCGCGCGAGCCTCACCCATATTTTGACCCAACTTGATTTTCCCGAGGACTGATTTCCTATGACCCAGACGCCCAAACGCAAAGGTATTATCCTCGCCGGCGGCTCCGGCACGCGGCTCTATCCGATCACGATCGCCGTGTCGAAACAGCTGCTGCCAATCTATGACAAGCCGATGATTTACTATCCGTTAAGCGTGCTGATGCTGGGCGGTATCCGTGACATCCTGATCATCACGACGCCCCAGGACGCAGACCAATTCAAGCGAGCGCTTGGTGACGGGAGCCAATGGGGCATTTCGCTGAGCTACGTCACTCAGCCCAGCCCAGATGGATTGGCTCAGGCTTATATCTTGGCGGAAGAGTTCCTCGACGGAGCGCCCTCTGCGATGGTGCTTGGCGACAACATCTTCTTCGGCCACGGCCTGCCCGAGATCCTCGCCCAAGCCGACGCCCAAACCGCCGGGGGCACTGTCTTTGGCTACCGCGTCTCCGATCCAGAACGCTATGGCGTGGTGGATTTCGACGACAACGGCCAAGCGCGACAGATCATTGAAAAACCGGAAATTCCCCCGTCGAACTATGCAGTAACGGGGCTGTATTTTCTTGATAACACCGCGTCAGAGCGGGCTAAGACGGTCAAGCCATCAGCGCGAGGGGAGCTGGAGATCACGACGCTGCTTGAAACGTATTTACATGATGGTCTGCTGAATGTTCAGCGCATGGGGCGCGGGTATGCGTGGCTGGATACCGGCACGCATGGGAGCTTGCTGGATGCGGGGAACTTTGTACGGACGTTGGAGACACGGCAGGGGCTGCAGACGGGGAGCCCTGAAGAAATTGCACACGATCAAAAGTGGATTAATGCCAATGAGTTGGATGAGCGGGCCAAACTATTTGATAAAAACCACTACGGTGTTTATCTGAGTAACCTAAATAGTATAAAAAGATAGCTGCAATCTTGAAAATTATTTCGCTAACAGTGCAAACTGAAACCCTCTAAAGGCCTATTTCATACATGATAAAAGTATTCGTTACCGGCACCGCCGGCTTTATTGGTTTTCACCTCGCTCAACTCCTCCTTTCCGAAGGCTTCCGAGTGCATGGGTTCGATGGTATGACGGATTATTACGACGTAACTCTGAAACAGCGGCGCCATCAAATGCTTTTGCAGAACCCGAACTTCACGATGACCGAGGGGATGTTAGAAGACGAAGCATTGATCACGCAGGTGACTGATGAATTTGCGCCAGACGTGATCGTTCATCTCGCAGCGCAAGCTGGCGTGCGCTACTCACTTGAAAACCCTCGAGCTTATCTCGATAGCAACATCATCGGAACATTCAATGTCATGGAAGCCGCGAGACGACTTAAAGTTGAGCATCTTCTCATGGCTTCGACGTCCTCCGTTTATGGGGCGAACGAGGAAATGCCTTTCATTGAAACGGAGAAAGCGGATACCGCTCTCACCTTTTATGCAGCTACGAAGAAGGCGAACGAATCAATGGCGCATTCCTATGCGCATCTGTGGGATCTGCCGACGACGATGTTCCGCTTCTTCACCGTCTACGGTCCCTACGGGCGCCCGGACCTGGCGCTGTTCAAATTCGTCGACGCGATCCTCGATGGACGGCCGATTGATATCTACAACCACGGAGACATGTACCGCGACTTTACATATGTCACCGATCTGGTCCGCGGCATCCGTCTGTTGATCGATGCGCCTCCTGTCCGCCCCTATAACCGCGAGGTGCCCGAGGGCGACAGCCTATCTCCCGTGGCTCCCTACCGTATCGTAAACATCGGCAATTCCGACAAAGTGCGCCTGCTTGATTTTGTGGAAGCTATCGAGGAAGAGCTTGGTCAAAAGGCAATCCGTAACTACATGCCAATGCAGATGGGCGATGTGCCCGCGACTTGGGCGAATGCCGACCTTTTACAAAGCCTGACAGGTTACAAACCTCAGACTGATATTAAAGATGGTATCCGAGACTTTGTTTCGTGGTTCCGTGATTATTATTCAAAGTAATATTTCGATCAGGAGATTTTATATGAGCCCAGTGAGCAACACGCCCATTGCTGTTATCGGTTTGGGGTATGTCGGCCTTCCGTTGGCTGTCGAATTCGGAAAGCAACGCAAAGTCGTAGGTTTTGATATCAATACGACCCGTATAGCAGAGCTTCGCACCGGGGAGGACAACACGCTAGAAGTTAATGCAGAGGAAATGGCTGAAGCCACGCATCTTTCGTTTACTGATAAAATAGCTGACTTGGCCGACTGCACTATTTTTATTGTTACGGTTCCAACTCCCATTGACGCATACAAACGCCCCGATCTGACACCGCTTCTCAAAGCGTCGGAGACAATTGGTAAGGTATTGAAACGCGGCGATATCGTGATCTACGAATCTACCGTTTACCCAGGGGCAACTGAAGAAGATTGTGTGCCGGTATTGGAAAAAATCTCGGGTCTAACTTTTAATAAGGACTTCTACGCTGGCTATTCACCGGAACGTATCAATCCGGCAGATAAAGTTCATCGGTTGCCGCAGATTGTAAAGGTCACCTCTGGATCGACGCCTGAAACCGCAGATAAAGTTGATGCTCTCTACAGCTCAATCGTCACGGCTGGCACACATAAGGCTCCATCCATCCGTGTGGCAGAAGCCGCGAAAGTCATTGAGAACACCCAGCGTGACGTGAACATCGCGCTAGTTAACGAACTTGCACTTATTTTCAATAAACTTGGTATCGACACTCAGGATGTTCTTGATGCAGCAGGAACAAAATGGAACTTCCTTCCGTTTCGCCCCGGCTTGGTTGGTGGGCACTGTATTGGTGTAGATCCATATTACCTTACGCAAAAAGCCGAATCAGTTGGCTACCACCCCGAGGTCGTACTCGCCGGACGTCGTATCAATGATGGCATGGGGGAATATGTCGTTAGCCGTACTGTTCGCGGAATGATATCGAAAGACATCCCGGTTAAAGGTGCACGAGCATTGGTGATGGGACTGACTTTTAAAGAAAACTGTCCCGATTTGCGCAACACTCGTGTTGTTGATATTATTGGAGAGCTGGAAAGCTATGGGATCGAAGTCGATGTATACGATCCTTGGGTCAATTCAGATGAGGCAAAACGTGAGTACGAGCTTGAAATGATCGACGTACCCCAGCCTCACGGATATGACGCCATGATCGTAGCGGTCGCACATGATGAGTTTTTGCAACAAGATATCGCAAGTATCTATGGTAAACCTCAATGTATAGTCTTTGATGTCAAGGGCATTTTGCCCCGAGCTGCTGCTGCTTTGCGTCTTTAAACCCACTGAAAGTAGAGTGTCCATCTGTTCTCAACCACTGACCTCAGCCCCGAGTTCCCAAACCGCACCGGGTTTTCCGAAGCCAAATTTATTTCAGTTACGCGGCTATGTCTGTTCTTTCCAGAGCCGCGTGATAGTTTGCCTCGGCCTCTGCTGGTGGGATGTTTACGATAGGCTCCAGTAGGCCCGGTTGTTGAACCAATCGACCCATTCGAGGGTGGCATGTTGATTGTCACTGAGGACTGACCCGGTATTTTCACCGAGATTTGGCCCACCCTCAGTTATGCGTCGTGGTTTATGACGCGGTCAATGTTTTAGCCTACTTTCGTGTTCTCTTTGCAGCCTCGGCACTGACCCTGAAGGTAACCGCGCCATTGGCACCGCCTGCCTGACGCTTGGGCGATAATCTAAGACACGTGTATAACTACGTCGTTAACGACGTGTCTTATGCGGGGTCATCGATGCGTGGTGAAATTCTTGGGATGGAGCGGCGGCGCTTCTGGCGTGATGAGGACAAGCTCGAGATCATCATGTCGGTCGGGGTTGGCGGCGCAACGGTGACGCAGGTAGCGCAGCGCCATGAAGTGACTCGGCAGCAGATTTACGCTTGGCGGCACGACCTGAAGAAGAAGGGTCTGTGGTCACCGGATGCCGGGGCGCTTTTCTACCCATTGGATATGCCAGTGGCGGCTGGAGTTCCGATAGCGCAGGATACGGTCGCTGAAACGTCTCCACCGGTTGCGGTTGAATTGCGTCTGCGTGGCGGCCGTAGTTTGCATTTTGAAAGCACGATTGATCCAACTGCGCTGTCGGTGCTGATCCGCGCGGTGGACGCCGCATGATCGGTCCCGGCACCGGTGTGCGTGTGTATCTGGCGTGTGGTGTCACGGATATGCGAAAGGGGATCGCGGGGCTGGCCGCTTTGGCGCAGGATGTGTTGCGTCAGAAACCAGCCAATGGTGCGGTATTTGCGTTCCGTGGGCGGCGCGGGGATCGGATCAAGCTTCTGTTCTGGGATGGCCAGGGGTTTTGTCTCTACTACAAAGTCTTGGAGCGTGGCCGATTCCCCTGGCCGAATGCTGCGGATGGGTCGATGCGGCTGACATCAGCACAGCTCGCGATGCTGTGGGAGGGGATCGATTGGCGACGTCCGGATTGGGGCGCTCCGCCAGCGCGTGTGGGGTAATTCGGCGCTCGAATTATCGTTATTTATATGGCGCTTGAGCCTAATTTTTGGTAGTCAGGCGCATGTCTAAACCTACTGAAAATCTGCCTGATGATCCCGCTGAATTGAGGTCGATGATCGCAGCATTGCAGGCCGAGAACGCTCAGATCGCGGCAGAAAACGCCAAGATGTCGGCGACATTGCGCGTCCATGATCAGCTGGTTCAGGCCCTGCGCCTGCGGATCGCCAAGTTGCAAAAACTGGCCTTTGGCAAATCCTCGGAAAAGATCGAACGCGAGATCGAGCAGCTGGAACTGGCACTGGAAGACCTGCTGGTCGCGGTGGCCGAAGACGATGAAGCGCTCATCGACGAAGGTCCGGGTGAGCCGTCACCAGAGGCTGCCGATGCGCCCGCTTTGCGTCGTCGGCCACGTGTCTCAGATGCGACCCCGCGCGAGCGTCGTGAACTGGACCCCGGTGACTGCTGCCCCGACTGTGGCGGCGATCTGCGTGTCACGCCAGAGGCGTGCAGTTCAATGCGCACCTTTGGTGCGACGGGTGAGGATGTCAGCGAACTGCTGGACATGATCGCCGCTCAGATGAAGGTGATCCAGATCGCCCGGATCAAGAAATCCTGCCGCCGTTGTGAGCGGATGGTGCAGGAACCAGCCCCCAGCCGCCCAATTCCGGGCAGTATGGCGGGGCCAAACCTGCTGGCCCATGTCCTGGTCTCGAAGTTCGACGATCATTTGCCTTTGTATCGCCAGCACGAGATCTTCGCCCGCATGGGGGCGGACATTCCCGAAAGCACGCTGGTCGGCTGGTGCGGGCGGGCCATGAAGACCCTGCAGCCGCTGATCGCACGGATCGAGGCGGACATCATGGCCAGCGACCTGCTGCATGCGGACGACACACCCATCCGGGTGCTGGATCGCAGCATGCGCGACAAAGGGCTTGGCAAGGGTGTCAAGCAAGGCCGGATCTGGGCCTATGTGCGCGACCAGCGACCCTGGGCGGGGGCATCGCCACCGGGTGCTGTCTATCGCTTTGCGCCAGACTGGAAAGAAAAGCACGTTCTTAGCCACCTGGCCGATGCGCGCGGCATCCTGCAAGCGGATGGTTACAAAGGCTATGCCAAGCTTTACGCGCCAGAGCCTGATGGCACAGCCCGTTTGCAGGAGGCCGCCTGTTGGGCGCATTTGCGGCGCGACTTCCACGACTTCTGGACCTCGACCAAATCCGAGATCGCCCGCGAGGCACTTGACCGGATCGGCAAGTTCTACGACATCGAGCGCGATATAAACGGCCAGTCCGCTGACGTGCGTCATGCGACGCGTCAAAAGCTTACGCAGCCCAAGGTGACAGCCTTCTTCGCCTGGTCTGAACAACAGCTCCTGCGCATCCCCGGCAAAAGCGATCTGGCCAAGGCGTTCCGCTATGGCCTCGCGCGGCAGGAGGCCTTCAGCCTGTTCCTGAGCGACGGGCGTGTGGCCATCGACAACAACCCGGCCGAACGCGCCCTGCGCCCGATTGGAATAGGACGTAAAAACTGGCTCTTCGCGGGCGCCGATACCGGCGCGGAAACCCTCGCACGCGCGATGACTGTCATTGAAACGGCCAAGCTGAACGGTCTCGACCCGCTGGCCTATCTGGCTGACATTCTCGACCGCATCCACGATCACAAGATCAATAGGCTGGATGAGTTGCTGCCGTGGAACTGGTCGCCGGTGGCATCCGCAATGAGCAATCAAGCCGCGTAGGCCGCGGTATCAACGAGGCGGTTACCCCTGAAGCGGTAGCTGTCGTTTCCGGTTTCGAGGGTGTGGCAGCGGTGGGTCAGCCTATCGAGGAGCGCGGTTGTCATCTTTGCATACCCGAAGACCTGCGCCCATTCTGAGAAGCTGAGGTTTGTGGTGATGATGACGCTGGCGCGCTCGTAGAGCTTGCTAAGTAGATAGAAGTGGACCTGTCGCGGTTTGATGCCGCTCCTTTGATAGCATCTACTGCAACAAAGGAGACTAACTATGGGACTGAAACGCACAGATGAATTCCGCGCTGATGCGGTGCGCATCGCGCTAACCAGTGGACTGACGCGCAAACAGGTGGCTGACGATCTGGGCGTCGGCATGTCGACGCTGAACAAATGGATCACTGCACATCGAGACACGGATGTGGTGTCAAAAGAGGATCTTAGCC
>Ga0208017_100046_pt1 | contig 55649 bp, 40 predicted proteins | sample 30_taG_FD_184104 | JGI IMG/M metagenome (GOLD analysis project Ga0208017, IMG submission 184104) | Marine viral communities from Cariaco Basin, Caribbean Sea - 30_WHOI_OMZ (SPAdes) (version 2) | ecosystem: Environmental > Aquatic > Marine > Oceanic | place: Caribbean Sea: Cariaco Basin... | reverse complement strand
GTATGGTCATACCATCAGCGATGCTAAAAAGTACCTGTTTGCGATAGTCTATTGAATAAGTCATGGTTCATTTCATTAAATGCAATTGTTAATAGGATTGTATCGGTTTTATTTGGATTAGACTATATTAAAAAACCTGATAAATCTACGTCAGGTCTCGGACTATCAAAAGAATATCTTCCAGACTATGTAAAAGCTCGATCCAAATATCATAAGCCGCCGCATTTAGGGACGTTTGATGTCGGTATGTCTATTCCGCAGTGGCGACCCGATCATGTCCCCGACACCCGTATCGACAAGTTTACTTTTGGCATGGTGCTAGTTATTTTACTTAGTATCGCTGTGCCTTTGATTTTGTTTCCTGAACAAGGCAAAAACTGGGTAGCTATAGCGCGCGCTTTTGTCAGCGATAACTTTGGTTTTGCTTACTTATTGTTCGGCGTACTGGCGATGATGTTTGTGATTTATATCATCTTCTCTGATATCGGCAAAATAAAGTTAGGCCGACCAGAAGAAACGCCAGAGTTTAAAGACAGCTCATGGGCGGCGATGCTGTTTTGTGGCGGTATTGGCGCAAGTATCTTATATTGGGGACTCATCGAGTGGGCTTATTATTATCAAAGCCCACCTTTTGGTATAGCAGGCGCAACGCCAGACGCTATTCGCTGGGCGACCACTTACGGTATGTTTCACTGGGGACCGGTGGCCTGGGCGATCTACTTAGTGCCTGCCATTCCTATTGCCTACTTCTATTACGTGCGGCAAACGCCAGTACTCAAAGTCAGCCAAACCTTGATGCCTTTATTAGGCGAAAAGGGGGCGGGTAGCAATTGGGCCAAAATGCTCGATGTACTGTTTGTCTTTGGTATGGTAGGCGGCGGGGCAACCACTTTGGGGCTGGCTTCGCCACTTATTAATGAAGGCTTGTATAATTTATTTGGCCTGCCGCGCAATATCACCATGCAGATTGTGGTGCTACTAATTACCACGATGATTTTTGCTTATAGTGCTTATCAAGGACTCAAAGGCGGTATTCAAAAGCTCTCTAATATTAATTTTTATCTAGCGGTGGTATTTTTATTATTTGTGTTGGTAGTTGGACCAACGGTGTTTATTTTGAACACTGGTATGGAAGCTATTGGCCGTATGATTACGCAGATGCCACGGATGATGACTTATATTGAGCCCTTTAAAGACTTTCAACAGTTTGGTTTTAAGCCTATTACTTTTCCGCAAGATTGGACGGTGTTTTATTGGGCATGGTGGTTAGTATTTGCGCCAACTATCGGGCTATTTATCGCCAAAATATCCCGAGGACGCACTATTCGTAATATGGTGGTCGGCTCGATGTTTTACGGCTCGCTTGGCTGCGCGATGTTTATGATTATCTTAGGGAACTATGGTTTATATTTGCAGATGACGGGGGTAGTCGATGTGGTTGGCATCTTAAACAACGAATCGCCGACTGCCGCTATCTTCTCTATCTTAAATAGCCTGCCGATGTCTTATCTGGTGGTGGCGGTCTTTACCTTTTTGGCTACTATTTTTACTGCGACTACCTTTGATTCCATCTCCTATATTCTAGCTTCGGTGGTACAAAAAGAGGTCGATGATGAGCCGCATCGCTGGAACCGGCTATTTTGGGCCTTTACCTTATGTTTATTGCCCGCTATTTTGATGTTTTTGGGTGATTTGCAAACCTTGCAGACCGCTTCTATTATCGCCGGGGCACCGCTTATTATCATTCTAACGATGATGATGGTTTCAGTCATTAAGGCGGCGCGTTATGACTTGGCTTATCAGCCTGATTATTATATAAAAACCATCCATATCGAAGAGCTCCCAGATAACTCGCCATGGGAAGAAGGGCTGACATCGGAGGCGCCAGAGGGCTCAGTATTGGCTCAGCAGGATGAGTGGGAACAACTACGCGATGATACTGAAAACGGTAGCTAAAACAAGCGTTTATTTTTAATTATTTGATAAAATCTGAGCTGCTATGGTAGCTTAGATTTTTTGTATTTAACGGCTAATAGACCTTTCATTCTACCCCTTTTTAATGCTGCTAACGAGTCATAAAATATAAACAATAATTATTTACCTTGTGATAATCTAAAAGAATTAGTATTGAACCTTTAATTTAAAATAAAGCCAATTCAAAATATTACGATTATAACTCGACAGGTATGTCTCTATGAGCAAACTCAAATCCCTTATTGGCAAGAATGGTAACAGCACTCCTCTCGCAATCACCTCTGATAGCAAAAACATTGACAACACTAGAGCAGATATGACTTCCAAAACCAACACCCCTATAGAGCAAACGCGTTGGAATGGTTGGGGTAACGTCAATATTAATAAAAAAGTCTCGCCGCATGGCGCAAAACTGATCAAATCGCATATCGGCAAAACCAAAAAACTCAAATCAGTTAGCTTACAGCAAGTACTAAAAACCGTACCCAAATCGCGCCTGCCTGCCGCTATTACTGGCCTTGATATCGTCTCTACTGACCGAGAGATCAGACTCAGACACGCCCGTGGGCAAAGCTTCCCCGATTGGATCGCGATGCACAGCGGCGACTTTGAAGTCTTCCCTGACGGCGTGGCGCACCCAAAATCGACCAATGATGTCGAGCAGTTATTAAAACTTGCCCAAGAGCACGATCTGATTGTTATTCCTTTTGGCGGTGGTACTTCCGTAGTCGGACATATCAATCCGCAACAGGGCGCGCGCCCGGTATTGACTATCGCTATGAGTCAGATGGATCGGCTGATGGATTTGGATACCGATAGTCAAATTGCTACTTTTGGCGCGGGGACGCAAGGGCCAGCGGTCGAGGCGCAATTAGGCGAGCACGGTTATCGTCTAGGTCATTATCCGCAGTCGTGGGAGCTATCGACGCTTGGCGGCTGGATTGCCGCGCGCTCAAGTGGCCAGCAATCACTCGGCTATGGACGCATCGAGCAGATGTTTGCTGGCGGCACTTTAGTGACCCCGCAAGGCGTGCTAGAGATTGCTGATATTCCTGCATCCTCAGCAGGGCCTGATTTGCGTGAGATGATGATGGGTACTGAAGGCCGCGTAGGTATCTTTACCGAAGTCAAGATGCGCGTGCAATCACAACCTGAAGAAGAGCTGTTTAAAGTGGCGTTTTTGCCGAATTGGGAAGCAGGCAAAGCGGTGCTCAAACAAGCGGTGCAAAACAATATTCGCCTCTCTATGCTACGCCTAAGCAACGCGGTAGAGACTGATGCACATTTGCATCTAGGTACGACGCCAAGCCAGTTTTTAGCGATTAGCACTTATCTAAAAGCGCGCGGGCTTAATTCAGACAAAGTCATGCTCACCTACGGCGTCTCAGGCGATAAAGCGCAAAATAAACTGGCGCTGATGCAGTTTAATAAGTTATTAAAACAGCACGGTAGTGTCACGGGTAAAATCACCAATATCATGGGTAGTGTTTGGGCGCACGGGCGTTTTAAATTCCCATATCTGCGCGGTACGCTTTGGGATAAAGGCATTATGGTTGATACCTTTGAGACCGCGACCAACTGGAGCCGTATTGACGAGCAAATGGCACAGATGCAAGAGGCGGTAAAAACGGCCTTAGCGGACGAAGGAGAGGAGGTGATGGCCTTTACCCATATCTCGCACGTCTATAAGCAAGGCGCAAGTCTATACACCACTTACTTCTTCCGAGCCGCCAAAGATCATGCAGCAACACTAAAGCGCTGGCAAAAAATCAAACACGCGGCCAGTATGAGCCTTGCCCATGGTAAAGCCACCATTTCACATCAGCATGGCGTTGGTCGTGATCATGCCCCGTACCTTGCGGCTGAAAAAGGTAAGCTTGGGATTCAAGTGACTCATGATATGCTCAAAAGTCTAGATCCTGAGCAGCGCATGAATCCAGGGGTATTGCTCGAAGATTAGTTTTAATTAAGAGCTTTGTTTATAGCCAGTTTAGTGGAAGAGCGCTACAGCGTGACTGATATTTGTTTTGCGCTGCCTCTGTCAGCGTAGGCACAGCACGCAAAAAAATGAATATCAGTCGCGCGTCATTATTCAACGTATTTATTTCATTGGGTGTCAAAGTAAATTGTTATTAAGAAGAAAACCTTATGAACCAAAACAAACAACGCCAGCAAGCCCTTGCGCCCCTAGCACGATCTGAACCTTGGGATATGCTCATTATCGGCGGCGGTATCACGGGTGCCGGCATTGCCCGCGAGGCGGCTCGCCGAGGTTTATCTGTATTATTAATTGAGCAAAAAGACTTTGCGTGGGGCACCTCCAGCCGCTCGAGCAAAATGGTGCATGGCGGCCTGCGCTACATTGCCTCAGGCGATTATAAAACTACTTTACTTAGCGTGCGTGAGCGTGAACGTATGCTAAGCGAAGCAGGCGGTCTAGTTAACGAGATGCATTACGTCATGCCGCATTATAAAGGTAAGTTTCCGCCGCCGTGGATATTTAATACCTTGCTACGCGTCTATGACAGAATAGCGGGCAAGCGCTATTTTAAATACTTTAAGAAGGACGCTTTTTTACGTCTGAATCCTAATATCAAGCAAGATAAATTTTTGGGTGCCAGCCAGTTTAGCGATGCGGTCACCGATGATTCGCGCTTAGTGATGCGCGTTTTAGACGAAGCCATCCATGACGGCGCACACGCTATTAATTATCTCAAAGCCGAGTCGCTTATCACCAATGAGCAAGGCTTGGTGGTGGGTGCAACTTTAAAAGATACTGCTTCTAAAGATAGCAATCAGACTTACAAGGTTCATGCCAAAGTCGTCGTCAGTGCCACAGGCGCGTGGGCCGATACCTTACGTATGCAAGCCAGTAATGAGACCGAGCAAAGCTTCCATAAGCAAATCCGTCCCTCACGCGGTAGTCATTTAGTGGTCAGTCAAGAGCGCTTGCCTACCTCGCAAGCCTATACCTTCTTGCATCCTACTGATAAAAGAGCGGTGTTTGTCTTTCCGTGGGAGAATCGTACCGTGCTTGGCACCACTGATTTGGATCACCCGCCACTCAATGATGAAGAAGTCGGTATCACTAGCGCAGAGGTCGATTATCTATTAGCGGCGACTAACTCATTATTTGATGATACCGATCTCAATCGAGAAGATGTCATCAGCACGTGGGCAGGCGTACGCCCGCTGATAGCAGATAGCGGCAATGGCAAACGCGTTAGCCCCAGTAAAGAAAAGCGCGATCATAGCGTTTGGCTCGATAATAATCTGGTGACCGTCAGCGGCGGCAAGCTCACCACCTTTCGCTTGATTGCGCTTGATGTGCTGGCAAAATGTCAAGAAGTGCTCGACCTTGATGACTCTGCTAGTCAAAACCAAGCGATAAATGGCGATCAGGTCTTTAGTAAAGTAGCACCCATCCATCCTAAGTTTGCGACGCTACCCTCTGATCTACAACAGCGTTTGCAAGGATTCTATGGTCGTAAGCTTGATACTTTACTTGAGCTGGCGCATGAAGAAGACTTAGCTTATGTCACCGATAGCAACACCATTTGGGCGGAGATTCGCTTTGCCGCGCGCTTTGAACAAGTCATACATTTAGATGATTTACTACTGCGGCGCACGCGCTTAGGCTTAATCCTACCGCACGGTGCGATGACACCACTGATTAGCGCCAGACTGAAGCAAATTTGCCAGCAGGAGCTGGGCTGGGATGAGCAAAAGTGGCAACAAGAAGTCGCTCGCTATAGCGAGTTATGGCAGCGTTATTATCATCTGCCTGCGGCTTAGTGCTTTTTGTACCTCAAAAACTTTATATCTCTACATAGTAAAGGACTACTATGACCACTTCTCACGACCCCATCTATTTCTTAGCTATCGATAACGGCACTCAAAGCGTCCGCGCGCTGATATTCGATCAATTCGGCAGCGAGATCGCCAAAGCCCGCGTGCCTATCGAGCCGTATTTCTCCGAGCAGCCCAATTATGCCGAGCAGCACGCCGACTACTATTGGCAAAAGCTATGTGAGGCTTGTCACCAACTTTGGCAAAGCTGCGAGATTAAACCTGAACAAATCGCCGGCGTCAGTCTCGCCACCCAGCGCTATACCATGATTTGCCTTGATAAAGACAAGCAGCCGCTACGTCCCGCTATCGTCTGGATGGATTTGCGCCGTGCTGAGACTCATGACATTGGTTTTTTAAACCCGCTAACCAAAATCATCGGCATGGGTGAGCTGGTCAAAGACGCGCAGCAAAAAGCCCGCTGTAATTGGCTCGCGCAAAATGAGCCTGAGATATGGGCGCAGACTGCGCACTACGTCAACCTCTCCGCCTACCTTACCTATCAGCTCACAGGTGAACTTATCGACTCAAACGGTCACGCAGTTGGCTACCTGCCTTACGACTACAAGGCACAAAAATGGCTCAAACCCAAAGACCTCAAATGGCGACTGTTCAGCTGTACGCCTGAGCAAATGCCTAAAATCGTCCCGCCAAGCCAAACCCTCGGTGAGATAAGCGTCAAAGCTGCCAAAGCCACGGGCATCCCAAAGGGCACGCCAATGATTGCCGCCGCCAGTGATAAAGCCTGCGAAGCCCTAGGCGCAGCGGGTCTCGCCGCCGATACTGCGTGTCTTAGCTTTGGCACCACCGCCACCATCAACACCATCTCCCCCGACTATGTCGAAATCCTCAAACACATGCCCGCCTACACCGCCGCCGCCCCGCATTACTACAATCACGAGTACATGATTTATCGCGGCTTTTGGATGGTCAGCTGGTTTAAAGAGCAATTCGCCCACTATGAAGAGCAGCTAGCAAAGACGCAAGGCATCGATACCGAAAAGCTCCTCGACGCCGCCATCAAAGGCATTCCAGCCGGCAGCATGGGACTCATTATGCAGCCCTATTGGTCGCCGGGCGTGCGTCATCCGGGGCTTGAGGGCAAAGGCGCGCTTATTGGCTTTGGCGATGTGCATACCCGCGCACACGTGTACCGCGCTATCTTGGAAGGGCTGGCTTATGAGCTTAAACTCGGCTTTGATACGATTGAAAAGCGCACCGGCAAACCCATTAAACACCTGCGCGTCTCAGGCGGCGGCTCCCAAAGCGATGCCGCCATGCAGCTCACCGCCGACATCTTTGCCATGCCCGCCTACCGCCCGCACACTTTTGAAGCCACTGGCCTCGGCGCGGCCATCAACTGCGCGGTGGGTCTCGGCGTCTATCCTGACCACGCGACAGCCTGCGAAGCCATGACCCATTTAGGCGATGAATTCGTCCCGATTGAAGCCAACGTGCAACTCTACAAGCGCCTGTATAACGAGGTCTATCTGAAGATGTACGAGCGCCTAAAACCGTTGTATCAGAGCATTCAAGACATCACAGGCTACCCCGCCAAGTAATATGCACAAGCTCAAGGTGTCGGCTATTAGGAGTGGTTAGAAGGTGGGATGATTGTGGCTAAAAGGTTATGGGAGCCGATCGCGCCTTCTGCTTGTATCTGTACCCCTAAGCGTGGCGGGCACTAAAGCTAGAGGCGTTCCAACATTCGAGCGACCCCCTCTAGCCAGGTGCCCGCAACCCGCTTAGTCGCACAGGATACCGCGTCAGTCACGGCTAAAACGCGCCCCGAGGCGACTATTGTTAGTTTCCTAGAACGTGCAATTGTAATCTTGTAGTAAGCACTTTTTGTCCCATTAGACTGCCTTTCGGCTTTTTAGCTTTCGGAACTTTTACTATCTGTACATTATTCAAGGCTTTTAATAAAGTCCGATTTTCTTCACTATTGTTAAACTCAACATCTTCACCTTTAGCTAATTTTTGATAAGGAACTTCTAATAGTTCCAGCACTTTTAGAATTTCATATTTATCTAAATACTTAATTTGTCTTAACAATAATTCTCTTAACTCCTTAAAGTTAGCATGTTTAAGAAGCTGCTCGTAAACAGGTAAAGACATTCTCTCATTTTCGTATATTTCAATAATTTTCTTACGAACAGTCTCATTACTTTCTATAAGATTAATAGCTTTAGACTCAGCTAAGACTTTTTTGTGTGCGTTACTAACTTCATTAGAGCAAAATAATTCTTCGATATCTTCTGGACGAAGCTCGATAGTATCCAAATCATGTATTAATGTATAATGATATTTAACTAAAAAAGCCAGCACAACCTCTTTAGATGCGTGTTCTTTGACTTGTTCCCAGTTTTCAGAAGTTAAACTTAGCTTTCCTAGAGATATTAGAGTCTGAACTTTCTCTTGACTGATATCCTCTAAGTTTGAGTTGTCCCAATTGTTGTCAGTGATATCGATTAGCTTTTTGTATGCTTCATCACTTAACTCACTACATAAAAAAAGATTTTTATCGAACTCAGCCTTAGTATCTTCCCAGTCTTCGATGTCTATAACAACTGACTCTGTATAATCAACTATTTGTAAGTAGTCTTGTCCATTTTCCAAGAATTTGATAAGCGAACCGTCTATCTCCCGATAAGCACCTTGATCATCCTGATCTTCATAAGACTCAGAAAAATACTTAAAAACGTTTGACCATGAGTATTGGACTTTTAAGCTGCCGATGAGATATTGTTGAATTTGATAGTTTTTGACTGCACCTATATCTTTGATCTTAGTAGAATTGAGGTCAATAAATTTTTCTGTTATCGAATTGCGACTATCAAGACCGTTGAGAGCTTTAATATAGATATCTTCATCTTCATGATATGAAGTATTATCATCTGCGTCTAATAAAATAACTCTTATATATTCTGATAGATTTTCAGACCAAATATCTTCAACTAAATAGTTGATTTCAGAATCACATATTGTTGTTAATGGTGCGTTTTTAAGCCTATTATCTAGTTCATCTAGTGATAGTGATAAATTACCCATTAAGGCAGCCTTGATTACATCCAACTCGACAGAAAAAAATCCTTGTTCACCAAGCCAGTTGAATAAATCAAGGTTTGTAGCATCTAGGCGAGAGAACTTAGGTTGTATGGAAAGACTGAGCTGTTTGAATTTTCCTTCATTCTTTGAAAGGGAGTTCATTACAAAATCAATATAATCGTTCCTTTGTGATAAAAATATATTAATTTTTTCAGATAGATAGCTAGACGTATCTAGAATACCAATACCATATCTGATAATTTTTGAGTAATTATTAGTTGTCTGTTCGTCTTCAATATCATCTAGTATCTCATCAAAAACAGTATCATCTTGCTTTATAAGTATAGGAATGAGTAAGCTTAGATAACTGACGTCCTTATTGAACAAAATAGCTAAAAACTCAATTGAGATATCTGATTTATCACATATTTTTTGTATGAAATTTTGCTTATGCTTTATAAAACTAGTAGTTTCCAACAAATATCCCAACATGCTAATATTTAAAACACTAGATGTACTCATCTCATCTTCTGATAAGTAACTTAATAACAGTTCGCCTTGATGAGTTAACTCTAGTTCAAACTTAGGCATTTGACGTCCATTGACAACCATCGCATAGTTCTTATCTGATCTCGATATAGAAGACTCAAAAAACAAAGAAATATAATCAGGATAGTTCTCGTTAATATAGCCATTTATAATAAAAAACATCAACTGTTCAGGAATATCTGGTATTTCTTCATCTTGAAGTAACTGCTTTATATCTATATCTTGAAGCAGTCTTTTTATCGTCTTATTTTTAATAGTGTAAAGCTCATCCTTGAGTCTGCTTAAATTATTAGATATCTGTTTTTTCTCCTCGTTGGTTTTAGCTCTTATAATAGCTAATCGCTCACTATAGATAAGCTGCGAATTAATTGAATCCTCAACATCCGAAAAAGACACACCACTAGAATCAAACCAGTAATGGCTACTATTTTCGGCGCTAAATTCAATTTTTTTATTTTTTAAACTTTCAAGCTTTAAAAATAAATCTTCGTCATATTTGTCAATATCAACCGGCTCACCATCTACCTTTATGTATTTAACCACATCATGTTTCTTGCGAATCAAACTATTTAAATAGTAGCTATATAGTTAGCTGAATGTAAAACTGTTATGGATTTAAACGCGCTACTGGTATAAATTTTACTTGCGTGCTGCGTTCCCAGAGGCTGCGCAAAATTCATCCCAGTAGCGCTATGACATTTTTAGAGTGTATCGACTATAAACAGCATTAAGCTCATCAATAGACAATAGCATCTCATTTGAAAGCTCTAACTTTCTTCGTTCTAGTTCATGGATCTTTTCAGTAATTCCCGCTATCTTTTTATCTATTAAACTGTTTTTTACATTATTAAATATATCGTATATCAGACCTCTGTTTGAATTCAGTTTTGAAAAATCATTTGGATAGTAGTTTTTATATACAATTATAGCAAAAACTTGGTTCTTATCTAGCTGTAAATATTTTAAATGATTATCATAGTCTTGATACTCATTTAAAATATTTTTCACCAGTCTCATATCATCAAAATATAAACAAGTATTCCTTAAAAAACGTTTATCTATATCTTTTACCACTTCTTTATAGTTCTTTTGGATTAAGTCATACGCATTTGTTGGATTAATGATCGGAATAATAGGTATAATATATTCAAAGAATTTACTTCTTTCATTGTCAGTAAACATATCGTCTTTAATAGCATATATAAAAACCACTCTATCCTCACAATACTTGTTTATCATAGAGTTGAGTTCGCGTAGCCTTACAAAAATTTCGTTATTATTGAACCGATCTAAATCTTCGATAATGACAACATTTTTTCCAGTAGCCTCAAAAAAATATAAAATTTCATCTAAATGATCGTTAAGAATAGACTTATCTTTTTCATTCTTTATATTAAATTCTGAGTTATGAAAGCTAAGCTTAATCTCAGATAATTCAAAAGAGATATTCAACAGCTTGTAAAGTAATAGTATAGAACATACTAAAAAAAACCAAAATGCCAATTCTGGTAGCCAAGTAGGTAGGGAGTATATAGCTTCAATATAACCAACCTTATCAAAAACTATTAATCCACTTATAACTAGTATTATCACTGATAAGGCTGTAATCCTGTTGGTTAAGGCATTACCAGTAATTCTTTTAAATCTTGATAAGGGAATTTTATTTTGAGGTACAGCATAAAAGAACTGTTGTAGTATGCTTCTTTCTATAAGCTGAATCTGCTCAGGCGTTAACTCCTCTTTTATTTTTATATTATTATCGTTTTCATCAATAGTATTTAAGTCTTTGTTATCCGATAAGGTATCCTTATTAACCTGAAAAGAAGAAAGAGAAATATCTAAAAATTCCCATTGACTATTTTCTTTATATTTTTTCTTAAAGGTATTTAAGACACTACTTTTCCCTGAACCATATATTCCTGTTACAGCTATATTGAAGACACTTTCTTCATTCAGTGCAGATATTAATCTATTTTCATACCTTTCATAGCTCTCTTTTCCTTCTCCTTCATCTAAGTTATTTAAAGGAGATAGAGAATGAATTTGATGTTCATTCTCTACTTTAGAATTACTGATTTTTTCTAATTTTACTCTATGGTTGAGTATTATTTTTTCCACTAATTGAATTTCCTTTTTCAGGGGTTTGCTATAGAATTTCAAAGAAAGGTTTAATTTCACTGCGTTACAAACTTAGCCTTATAAAAACAGTAAGACTAAACCCCACCCGCAAACGCTGCATAAACCCGATTTAACCCCTCACGCAGCAGCGCCTCAGGACAGGCCACGTTCAGGCGCATTTTTAGATGTCCCTCGCGGCCGTATTTAATACCAGAATTTAGCTCAACTTTGGCGTCACGCAGTTTGTCATGAAGCGCCTGATCGTCCTCACCGTACGCCGAACAATCGAGCCAAATCAAATACGACGCCTCAGGACGCATTACCTTAATATCAGGCAAATGCCCTGCTAAAAAGTCTATCGTAATCTCAATATTTTTTTCAATATAAGCCAGTACCTGTTCAAGCCATTCTCCGCCCTCTTCATAAGCGCTTTGCATCACCGTATAGGCAAATAGGTTTAGCTCGTATTCATCATTTAAATGTTGCTGTTGGCTGATTTTTTTGATCAGCGTTTCATCTTTAGCAAAGATCATTGAGCCTTTGATACCCGCCACGTTAAAGGTTTTGGTCATGGAGGTTAGACTGACGACGTTATGCGCGTAATTTTCGGCTTCTGCTAGCTTTAATAAAGGCGTAAACGTATGACCAGTCAAGGTTAAATCTTGATGAATCTCATCGCTGACGATGGCGACATCGTGCTTTTTACATAGCGCAAGTAGTGCTTTAAGCTCATCAGCAGTCCAGACGCGCCCGCCCGGATTATGCGGGTTGCAGAGCAGATACAGCTTAACCTTATGCTCGATAATTTTAGCTTCGATATCATCCAAATCCAGTTGATATTTACCCTCGATTTCCTTTAACGCAGACATCACAAGCGTGCGCTTATTTTGCTGCACCTTAGTCATAAACGGCGTATAAATGGGATCATTGACCAGTACCGCATCGCCTACCTCGGTGAATATCTGCATCATCAGCGCTAGACTTGGCACCACCCCTGGCGAAAATAAGATATTATCCTGTGTCAGATTTAAGCCATAACGATTGCTATGCCAGTTGATAATCACCTTATACAAAGTGTCGGTCGGTTTGGTATAGCCCAAGATGCCGTGTTCGGCCACGCGCTGTACGCTAGCCAAGATAGGCGGCGCGGCTCTAAAGTCCATATCGGCGACCCATAGCGGAATGGTATCGTCACTATAGTGCCACTTAAGTGATCCCGTACCGCGTCTATCGATGATTTCGTCGAAGTTATATTGCACTGGTATTGTCCTTGGTCATACGGTTAAAGAAAGCTTTACATCATGCATTCGGTAGCGTTACGAGTCTCTACCTACCCTTAAACTCAGGCTCGCGGCGCTCAACCATCGCCATTGCGCCCTCCTTTGCATCTTCTGAATGAAATAAATGCGGTAGATAACCATGAATATTAGCCAGCGCTGACTTTGCACCATTACGGCTGGCATCTTGCGCCGAGGATAGTAACCCTTTTACCCCAAGTGGCGCGGCGCTGCAAATCTCTTTGGCAATCGTTAGCGCGCGCTCGTACTCTTCACCACTGGGTACGACTTCACTGACTAGGTTTAGTTTATCGGCGGTTTGCGCGTCAAAGTTTTTACCTGTCAGCAAGTACGGCATGGCTTTTTGCCAGCCTGCCGCCGCGACAAAGCGTACCGTCGCCCCGCCAAACGGCATGATACCGCGCTGCACCTCCATCTGCGCAAAGTTGCAATTATCGCTTGCGATAACCACGTCACTGTTAAGCATCAGCTCAATCCCAGCAGTAAAGCACGTGCCTTGTATCGCCACCACGACAGGTTTGGTGCGCAGCTTACCGCCGATACCCCACGGATCGATTTCATCGTCACTAAATTCAAACGCGCCTTTATCCCATTTATCCTGTAGCTCCATCAGATCGAGACCAGCGGTAAAGTGCTCGCCATGGGCGAAGATGAGCGCACAGCGTAGATTATCGTCGTTCTCATAATCTGTTAATGCTTCGGAGAGTTGTTTGATCATATGGCTGTCAAAAGCATTGCGTTTGTCGGCGCGATTAAGCCCGATGAGACAAATGTAGCCGTCAGTTTCATAAGTGATGCGATTGCTTGTATCGTTTTGGGTGGTCATGGTTATATCCTTTTTAGGTTTGTCGTTATCGTAGGGTGTGATCTCATTTTTAAAATAATGCTACTGACTTTTAATATAGACAGCCTTACCCTATAACACAAGACGAAAAGCGCTAGCATCGGTAGCAGTTGACCTTAAAATTAATAGCTGCCACTATTATTAATCTTACGATACTCCTTAGTAACCACTAGAGCATTTTATGGAATTTTGGCACGGTTTTTTGCTTATCACTAGCGTGCATCTACTTGCAGCGGCCTCCCCTGGCCCTGATTTCGTCTTAGTTTCACGTGAAACATTAACCAAAGGTCGACGTACAGGTCTGATTTGTAGCTTAGGGATTACCTTAGGTTTAGCCGTGCATATTATTTACTCGGTATTAGGACTAGCGGCAGTGATTGCGCACTCGCAGCCGTTATTGACCGCTATTAAATGGTTGGGCGGCGCTTATCTTATTTATCTAGGTTGGCAAGGAATTGGCGCTAAACCCAAACAACCCGTAGATTTGGTTGATCAGTCAGCAAATCAAAACATTGATAAACAATCCCTAACTACAAGCCAAAAGGAATCTACCTTTACGATTCTGCGCCGAGGTTTTTTTTGCAACGTCTTTAATCCTAAAGCGCCAGTCTACTTTGTCGCTATATTTACTTTAGTATTATCACCCGATATTCCACTTTGGCAACTTTCTATCTACGGTGTATGGATGATGGTGCTGCAGATAGCATGGTTTAGCACCGTGGTGATGCTACTATCGATTCCTGTCATCCTCAAACGTTTTCAGCGTTTTGAGCATTGGATAGACCGCGTACTCGGTACAGCAATGATTGTATTGGGCTTAAACCTGATCTTCCGTAGCCGATAAACCATTTAGCGTTGATGAAATCTGCTAAACTAGACGGTTATCTTCAGACTTTATAGCCTACTACTATGACTAATCCCTCTTCTAGAAATAACCGTCCAAAACATAGAAATAGATCCCCAGCAACCGCGAAAAAACTCGGTCAATTGCATCCGCGTAATCCGCATCAGGGTCGCTACGACTTTGCTGTACTGACCCGCGCGCTACCTGAACTTGCCGACTACACCATTACTAACCCAAAAGGTGAGCCAACGATTAATTTCTCCGACGCCAAGGCCGTACGTGTGCTTAATCAAGCACTACTCGCGCACTATTATGGCGTCAAGTTTTGGGATATCCCTGAAGGCTACTTATGCCCGCCGATTCCTGGACGCGCCGATTACATTCATTATATTGCCGACTTGTTGGCGCAGACTACTCATGTGAGCGAAGACAATACGCCGCCTACAGGCAAAGATATTCATGCACTTGATATCGGCACTGGTGCCAGTGCTATCTACCCTATTGTTGGCAGCCAAAGCTATGGCTGGCGCTTTACCGCGAGCGACATCGATCCGGTCTCAGTGAATACGGCGACGGTAATTAGCCAAGCCAATCCTAAGCTTAGAGGCGCGATCAAGGTTAAGCTACAACCTGAGCCAAACTATATCTTTAAAAATATTATCGGTCGTCAAGACTATTTTGACGTCGTCGTGTGTAACCCACCTTTTCATGCCTCATTAGAAGAAGCGATGCAGGCCAATAGCCGTAAACAGCATAATTTGCAGCGCCATCGCGGCAAAAACGAAAGCGCGCAAATCAGTCGTCACTCTACAAAGTCAGGCAATGCCGCGCAAAACCTAAACTTTGGCGGTCAACATAAAGAATTGTGGAGTGAGGGTGGCGAGATTGCTTTTTTAAGTAATATGATAAGAGAAAGCCAGCAGTTTGCTGCACATGTAGGCTGGTTTACCAGCTTAGTGTCTAAGTCTGAAAACGTGAAACCTTTACAGCAACTACTAAAAGATCTTGATGTGGCGCAAATGCGTATTATCGAGATGAGCCAAGGTCAAAAGAGCACGCGGGTCTTAGCTTGGCGTTTTGATACTGACGAAGCGTAATTATTGCTAAAGCCCACCTTTAGCGTTTCACGTGAAACAAAAACCCGCTTTGTCTATCAAAGCGGTTTTTTTAATCCATTTAGATAGCTAGATCGATTGAATTGAGGACATGCCCTAGCCAACAAACATGACCTTTAAGCCAATGAGGATAAGTACAAAGCCGCCGAGAGCTTCTGCTTTATCTTCAAGATAGCTACCTGATTTTTTACCTAGATAGATACCAAACGCACTAAAAACAGCTGTGACAATCGCGATGATTACGCAAGCAAGCCACGCATTGAGAGCGAGTAAGTTTAAGGTAAAACCAGCGGCCATCGCATCGATACTGGTGGCAATGGCGAGGGTAAACATGGTGCGATGACTGATGTTTTTCTTTTGGCTATCGTTTATAGAAGCCGCTTCATAATTTACTCGTAGCCCCTTATCTACAGTCTCACCCTCATCTGCCAAAAAGACTTCATAGAGCATCTTGCTACCCAGTCCGATAAGAATAAATCCACCGATCCAAGGCGCAGCAGCAGCCAGCCAACCTAACAGTGCCGCGCCTAATAAATAGCCGATAAGTGGCATCACACCCTGCGCAATACCAAAATATAACGCAGCATAAATAGCCAAACGCAAGGTATAGCGTGGGTTTTGTTGTTGCGATTTAGCGCCTAGTCCTATCGACACCGCAAAAGCATCCATCGCTAGCGCAATAGCGAGTAACAGTACTTCGATCATCTGATGTCCATCAATTAGAATTGCCAGCTTATAAAAAATTACTTATAAAAGTTTCACGTGAAACAAACTTATTATTAAAAAATACCGCCTTGGAAACCAAAGCGGTATTTTATATCTAATGTAAACACTAAATCTTAGATATCAAGGTTAGAGACCGTTAATGCGTTTTCCTCGATAAACACGCGGCGCGGCTCGACATGATCACCCATTAGACAGGTAAACATATGATCGGCAGCGATAGCATCTTCGATGGTGACGCGTAGCATACGGCGATTCTCTGGGTCCATTGTCGTATCCCATAACTGGTCGGCGTTCATCTCACCTAGACCTTTGTAGCGCTGGATAGCTAGGCCGCGGCGCGCATCTAGCATCATTTGCTGCCATAGGTAATCAAAGTCGCGTATCGGAATATCTTTAGTAGTACCACTACCCGCTTCACGGCGAATAAAGGCGCTATCTTCTAACAAAGTATTCCACTCCGCTGATAAACGCAGCAGCTTGCTATACTCACCCGAGTTGATAAAACTAGCATCGAGCAAGTAATGATGCGCTAGCTGATGCACATACACCGTGATACGCGGTAGCCACTGGGCCTTGGTCGATAAGGCATCGCTATCAACCGCCTCACTCTCATCAGCAGTCAATGCGGGGGTCATACCCAGCAGATCAGCGGCAGCAGCGTCCATATTTTCTGGTTGCGGCTCATGGATATTGACCAGCTCAATCTCAGGGCTTAGCTCATCACCGAATTGATTCAGCTGAGTTTGTAGCTGCGTCTGCCACTCCTGCATCGCTGACTTATCATAAGTCATGTCTGTGCTCAGTTTCGGCGTATGCGTTAGCGCATCTAACAGCGTCGCTGGGAAACGAATTTGCAAACGAGCCTTGATCAGCTGCGTTTGGTTATAGTCGTTAAGCAGTGTCTCAAGCGCTTGACCAGTAATCGCTGGCGCATTTTCAGAGACGTGTAGCTTGGTATTATCAATCGTTGAGGACAATAGATAAGCTTTTAATGCTTCATCGTCTTTTAGATACAGCTCTTGACGACCTTTTTTCACTTTATACAATGGCGGCTGTGCGATATAAATATAACCACGCTCAATCAGCTCCGGCGTTTGACGGAAGAAAAAGGTCAGCAGTAGCGTACGAATATGTGACCCATCGACGTCAGCATCAGTCATAATGATGATTTTGTGATAGCGAACTTTATCCGGATCATATTCATCAGGTCCGATACCACAGCCAAGTGCGGTGATTAAGTTACCGACCTCAGCTGACGATAGCATCTTGTCAAAACGTGCGCGCTCGACGTTCAAGATTTTACCTTTAAGCGGCAAGATAGCCTGAGTTTTACGGCTACGACCTTGTTTTGCCGATCCGCCCGCAGAGTCACCCTCCACGATGTAGAGCTCTGATAGCGACGGATCTTTTTCTTGGCAATCTGCCAATTTACCAGGCAAACCTGCGATATCTAACGTAGTCTTGCGGCGCGTCATCTCACGTGCCTTGCGGGCAGCATCACGAGCTCTAGCGGCATCGATAATCTTATTGGCAATCGCTTTAGCCGCACTTGGGTTTTCAAGCAAATAATCATTAAACTTATCATGCATCGCCGACTCGACTGCTGACTTGACTTCGCTCGATACCAGCTTGTCTTTGGTCTGGCTTGAGAATTTCGGATCAGGCACCTTCACTGAGACAATCGCACTTAACCCTTCTCGTGCATCATCACCGCTGACGGCGACTTTTTCTTTTTTAAACAGATTTTCGCGGTCCATATAACTGTTTAGACCACGCGTGAGCGCTGAGCGAAACCCTGATAAGTGCGTACCGCCATCACGCTGCGGGATATTATTGGTGAAACAAAACACTTTTTCGTTATAGGTATCCGTCCATTGTAGCGCCACTTCTACCGCGATACCGTCGTCTTGCTCACTGGTAAAATGAAAGACCTCATTGATGCCTTCTTTGCCTGCGTTGATATAGCTGACAAACTCTGATAAGCCGCCTTTGTGCTCAAACTCATGACGCTTGTCGATACGCTCATCAGTCAAGACAATGCGCACCCCTGAGTTAAGAAAAGACAGCTCACGTAAGCGTTTCGCTAAGATATCATAATCGAAAACAGTACCAGTAAACACATCACTACTGGGATAAAAACGAATCTGTGTGCCGGTCTTATCCGTAGCTTCTAGTTGCTCGATATCGGCATCAGGCACACCATCGGTATAAGTCTGGTGGTAATGGTAGCCTTCACGCCAAATATTCATCTCAAGCTTTTTGGATAGGGCGTTAACTACGGATACCCCTACCCCATGTAGACCGCCTGATACCTTATAGCTATTGTCATCAAATTTACCGCCAGCATGCAGTACCGTCATAATGACCTGCGCCGCCGATACACCTTCCTCTGGATGAATATCAACAGGGACGCCGCGACCATTGTCCATGACGCTCACTGACTCATCTTCGTGAATGATAATATCAATCTGATCACAGTGCCCTGCCAGCGCCTCATCGATAGAGTTATCCACCACCTCAAAGACCATATGGTGCAAGCCTGTGCCATCATCGGTATCACCAATATACATGCCAGGACGTACGCGCACCGCCTCTAGGCCGCGAAGTACACGAATATCTTTGGAGCTATAGTCTGAAGGCACCCCTTCCGCTGTAGCAGTCGTTGAGGCAACGCTGCCGACTGTCAGTTGCTCGTGGTCGTTAGGTAATGAATCACTCATGTGCATTCCTTAATCTAGCCATCATCAGCCGTTTGCCATTGACCCATCACTACGATGAAGCCGCATGACATCATGTCAAATCCAATCTGGAGAGTTAACACCAGTAGCGCTATGTCGTGAGCCAAAGTACGAGTCGTCAGTACCTTATAAAAGCTTTCTTACTTTAAGCCAAGCTTAAAAACCATGTTGTATTTTCTTGCTATTAACTTCTGCTCTTTTATGTCTTATCAAAGCTAAAGAAGTAAATAAAACATGTTTATTATCATAAATTTAAAGACAGTTAAAAACTTAAAAATCACTACGTGACGCTACAAAACAACTTGCTGAGAACAGGACAAAAATAAAGCCCTATTTTAGCATTTTTTTGCCTCTAAGTCACTGTTTACTGGTCGTTTTATTGCTTTGGACAGCCATACTAGGATGGACGGTATTTTAATAAAACCTATGGCGTGTCCTCATTTCAAAATGATCATAAAAATGAGATAAAGTGCCGGTAAGTATGAGAATCAAATCAGAAAATAACGCAGATGATATAGTTAAACTCATTGCGGCTACTTGACAAGATTTAGCGCTATTAGAAAGGCAAAACCTGCCCTTGTTTCACATGAAACATCATAGGGTTTGACCATAAACCGTTGACCATAGGCGTGATATCAGCGGTCAGGCTGCTCATAAACACTTGACAAGGCAGTTTGGCTAACGTGGATAATAATATCTCTATCGCTCTCTCATCTAGCTCGGCGGTGATATCATCAAGTAGTACTACTGGTGTGGCAGTGAGCACTCTTTCGTTTTCATTGGTACTTGCTTGGGTCGTGCTAGCCGTCTGCAACAATAAAGGCAATTGTGATAAACGTAGCGCAGTGATGAGTAGCTTTTTTTCGCCGCGAGACAAGACGTTTGCCGCCTGCTCTTTTAGTATCGGTAAGGTGTCAGCAATTACCTGCTTGCTGCCCGAGCCAGCAGGTAGCTTGTCAGGTGGCATGATATCGTTGGTTGCTACGGTGTCATTAGAGCGCCAATGGACATGGATATCAGCGCGATGATTGCCGATACGGGTATAGCCCAACTGCAAGTCTTGCTCTAAGCGCTCACCTAGTTGTACCTCTAGCGCCACATCAGTATCGTAACCTGCATGGTAGCTTAGACTCAGCTGCTCGGCGTAACTCGGCAACAGCTGAGCGATGCTGTCGGCAAAGTAAGGTTGCCACTTTGTAAACACGTGCTGACGATAATGGTGAATAAGCGCGGCATGATTGCCAAGCCCTTTATCCCAAGACCTCAACTCAGCAAGCTGTACGTGCGTTAAATGCTTACTCTTTTTTAATAAACTGTTGCGCTGTTTTAGCAGGCGCTGATAGGCTAGCCACTGCGGGTGGAATCCTTGTTTCATGTGAAACACTAGCCAGTCTAACAACTGGCGACGACTGGCGCTGCCCTGCTCTAGCATGTCCATACTAGAAGGATCAATCAATAGTGTCGGTAGTTGCTCAGTCAAGATACTTTGATTATAGACGGTGCTTTGATTGAGCCGCAGCAGCGTTGTGGCATCGGCTTGCTTTTGGATCGCCAATGTATTGCCATCGCTCAAGCGCGCATGAACAGTGGCAGTGTGTTGATGATGCTGAATGTAACGTTTAGGCTGATGATGGCGAAAGCTTTTGCCTCTGGACAACAAAAATATGGCTTCAAGCAACGAGGTTTTGCCGCTGCCATTGGCACCAATCAGCACGTTGCAGGCGGCAGTGTGCAAATTGACCTGCGTAAGATTACGCAAATTTGAGATTTGTAGACGTTCAATCATGATAACGACAGCCGCCTATTAAAAACGCTTAATTTAGCAGATAAACGTTTGGTAAAGAAGGGTTTGAGAATTAATTTGAGACAAAAACTTAGAGTTTACTAAGGCATGCTTTTGATCTAAATTGTCAAAAACAGCCTTAGTAATACCGTTAAAACCACGTACACGTTGTTTTTATAGTTAGCTGAATGTAAAACTGTTATAGATTTAAACGCGCTACTGGTATAAATTTTACTTGCGTGCTGCGTTCCCAGAGGCTGCGCAAAATTCATCCCAGTAGCGCTATGACACTTTTATAGTGTATCGACTATAGTGGGAATAAACCGCGAACACTAAATACGCATTGGCATAATCACATACTGATGAAACTCATCACCTAGCTGATTGACCAACACCGAGGCATTGGATTGACTCATATGCATTTGTACATCGCCTTGGATGACGCCCAATACGTCTTGTAGATACGCGGCATTAAACGACAGCTCCATCGGCTCGCCTTGATATTTCGCCTGAATCACCTCGACCGCTTCGTCTTGCTCAGCATTGTTGGCGCGTACTTCGACCATACCGTCGGTGGCAAAATTAAAGACCACACCGCGAGATTTTTCATTACTCAAAATTGCCACACGGCGCAGTACTTCTGTCATCTTTTCTTGATTAAACAGCACCAACTTATCCGTATTGCTCGGCATGACGCGGCGGTAATCAGGAAATTTGCCATCGATCAGGCGCGCGGTAAAAGTCACTACCAGATCATCACTGACCTGCCCTGCACTATCCACCTCACCAAATGGCAAGCTGACTTGCAAAAACTCACGGCCAAAGCTTAGAGTGACAGGATTGTCTTTATCACCCAGCATTTTACCCAGCTCAGAGGCCAAGCGCTCAAGCTCAATGACCGCTTTACGAGGCAAAATAGCTTGCATATTTAGGTCGCTGCTGACATCGATCACACTACGTGCCAATGCCAATCTGTGCCCATCGGTGGCGACCGTGGTCAGCTGCTGCTGAGAGACATCGAACAACATACCAGTCAGATAGTAGCGTACATCTTGGATAGCCATCGCAAACTGAGTCTTGTGAATCAGATCCGTCAGGCGGCTACGACTGATGATAAGCGGCGTGATGTTCTCTGGATTGCCTAGGCTTGGATAGTCTTCACTTGGCAAGGTGCCCAAAGTAAAGCGGCTCTTGCCGCTGGTCAGCAAACAGCGCTCGTTTTCTTGCGTGGTCAAATTGATCTGAGCTTGAGCTGGCAGCGATTTACAAATATCTTTTAACTTAGTCGCAGGTAACGTGGTCGTCCCTGCGGCAATACAAGCACCGGCAGGCAATTTCAATGTCGATGTCAGCTCGACCTCTAGGTCAGACGCCGTCAAGATCAGCTGCGACTCAGATAGCTGCAACTTAATATTGCCTAAAATGACCATATTGTGGCGCTTATCAGCAGCTTTGGCGATCAAATTAATAGCTTTTAGTAACGACTCTCGATTAATCGATAATTGCATGCTTAGTTACTCTTATTTAAAGGATTCTTTTTTTACAAAAATAAACTACAGTCAGTTCGAAATAAAATCGATACGCTCATATGAACGTGCAACTGGTACAAACTTTCCTTGCTTGCTGTGTTTACGCTGACAGATGCTGGGCAAAATTTATACCAGCTATACTGTATCGCTTTTACAATGAATCGACTATACAAATAGTGGCTTAATCATACCCTGTCTACTGACGATAATCTATAAAGCATACGCCTGCCTAGACATTGATAGAATTAAACTATTTTAAAATAGGTGCTGTCCTACTGGTATTTATTTTTCTGGCGCGCTGTGTCGACGCCGACAGAGGCTGCACAAAATAAATACCAGTAGCATATGACATAAAACATGCCAATGTTATGTCGGGTTGACTATAGTATAAACCATATCATGGCGCTAAAACATAGTAAGACTGAGAGCTGCTAACCTGCTTGTAACATAAGGGCTAGCGTCTTGTAATCCTTATCAAACGCTGGGTCTGCTGCACGCAGCTCATTGACCTTATCACAAGCATGCATCACTGTCGTATGGTCACGGCCGCCAAACGACTGACCAATCTCTGGAAAACTATCACCCGTCAGCTCACGTGACAAGGCCATGGCTATTTGCCTCGGTCTTGCGATACTGCGGGTACGCTTGCGCCCCATGATGTCTTTTACCGTCACATCATAATATTCAGCGACGATTTTGCGGATGTTGTCCATATTGACTGCTTGTACACGCATGGCAACGATATCTTTTAGGGCATATTGCACCATCTCTAGTGTGATTTGCGCGCCAGTTAAGTTGGCATTGGCAAATACTTGGTTTAGTGCGCCCTCTAAACGCCTAACATTAGAGACGACGTTTTGCGCGATAAACAGCGCACACTCTTTAGGCAACGTCATCCCATAAGAAGCCGCTTTTTTCTGCAAAATCTGTACACGTGTATCAATCTCAGGCGGATCAACAGCCACCGTCAGCCCCCAAGAAAAACGCGACCTAAAGCGCTCATCAAACTCTGTCATCTGTGAGGGGTGTCTATCAGACGCCAAAATCAGCTGTTTATCACCACTTGTGAAGTCAGCAAATAACGTCAAAAACTCATTACTACTTTTTGTCTTTCCAGCCAATACATGAATATCATCTACAATCAACAAATCTACTTTTTTTATTTTTTTCTTAAAATCTTCTATTTTATTATTCCTTAATGAATAAACTAATTGATTAATAAATTTTTCAGAAGTGAAATAATAAAAACTTTGATTGTTTTTTAAATAGCGATGTGCAACAGAATGCATTAAATGCGTTTTTCCCAAACCAGAAGGCCCGTATATAAATAAAGGATTGTGCCGGTTTTTCGATTGGCGCTTACCAAGCTCATAACAGGCTTTGTAAGCCAAATTGTTAGACTTACCAGTGACAAAGGTCTCGAAGGTGAAGTCAGGGTTGAGATAGCTAAGCGATTTTGCATCAGAAGAGCCAATTAATTCTGCCTGACGCGTATTGGTATCGATGTCAGCCTTCGCCATATGATGATGCGCGGTCTGAAAATTTTGGTCAGTAAGGGTAGGGGAGGGGATATCCTCTACAAACAGAGAGCCTGACTGCGCTTGTGGATTGTCTTCTACCTGACGACCAGCATTGTCTACACGCACCACCACTTCTTCGATACTGCCTTGGCTGTGCTTAGCTACCAGCTGCTGAATATCTTGTAAATGATTTTTTTTGATATAAGTTACAAAATAATCATTGGGCGCAAGAATAATTAAACTACTGGCCTCTTGATGCGCTGACAGTGGCCGTAACCACATGGTAAATACGTTGTCCTTGACGCTGTAACGCAAGTCATTTAGGCACTTATCCCAAATAGTGGCTGTATCTATCATGAAACCCATTACCTCGTTAATATCAAATCCCTAGCAAACTGACACCAGAGGCAAGCCTTTCGCTACTACCAGCATCGATATTTTTGCTCGCTTTTGATAATCAAATAAAAAGACAGCCACATGCTGTCTCTTGCCCGCGAAACAAGGTGATAATCTACCACAAATCGCCTGTGGATAACATCCTCTATTTTGGGGATAAGACTGTGGATACTTTTGTGGACAAGTAAAAACACTCAGTTATCCATAATCCATACACAAGTTATCCACAACCTTACCCATAGCACAAACTACTGATATAAAATAGAAATAACAAGTTAACCACAGAAAAAACCGTCCCTAACAACAACAATACCTATATATATTAATAATTAATTATTATGGAGTTGGCAGAAAACTGTGGATAACTAAACGATTTTGAGATCCTTGAATATCTGTTTGGATGACAGTTACTACTAGATAAATTATGTTTAAGTATCTAAATTATTTGAGACGTACAGAGGGCTTTACCGGATTCAACGATAATGTCATAAAGCAAATTAGTTTATTGACCAAAATAATAGGGAATGGTATAATCCTCTGCTATTACGAATTTAGTCCCATTATTTTGATAGGTGAGTTATGAAACGTACATTCCAACCAAGCGTGATCAAGCGTAAACGTACTCACGGTTTCCGTGCACGTATGGCAACTAAAAAAGGCCGTCAGGTCTTAGCCCGTCGCCGCGCTAAAGGACGTCATCGCCTTACTGTATAATCAGTAGATAGCGATAAGCATGGCCATATGTGCTTGTTGTGTTTCTATTAGTTATAGATTGCGATAGTCAGTCTTCACAACTAACACATCGTCATATATTAAAAGCGCCTATATCGGCGCTTTTTTTGTCTCTATACTTTGCTTTGATATGTACGCTATTATTCTTGTTACCATCGTAAGCTCTAAAACTAGGTTGATTATGCCCCATACTGCTTTAGTGACCCCCAATGCTCGCTTTACCAAAGCGCAGCGCCTGCTCACGCCTACAGCGTTCAAAGAGGTGTTTGATGCGCCAGAGCGTAAACTTCATCAAAGCCATTTGATGGCGTTTGTACGTACTAACACGCATGGAGGTGCACGCGTAGGTATGGCGATCACCAAGCGTAAAGTACCCACGGCCGTGATGCGCAATCTAATCAAACGCCAAATACGTGAGCAGTTTCGTATCAAGTCTTTTAATCTAGAAAACAAAGATATTGTTTTTATAATAAAAAAGCCTCTAAAAGGTATAAATAATACAGATTTAAAAAATCAAATAAATAATATTTTTAAAAAAATAGAAAAAAAATAAAATGGTATTTTTACTAAAAATAATAAATAATATTTTCCATAATTTTATTTATTATTTTATTGTTCTTTATCAAAAGATAATAAGTCCTATCATACCGGCGCGTTGTCGTTATTATCCAACGTGCTCTAACTATGGCAAGCAGGCGTTGGCATGGCATGGGGGGTGGTCGGGTAGCTGGCTGCTATTAAAGCGCTTGAGTCGCTGTCATCCTTTAGGCGGACATGGCGTTGATTTTGTGCCGTTACCGTTGTCTAGTTATCATTATCAATACTTATCCCCTGCTCGGCATACTGCTCAAGGTTTGTATGTATTTAGAGACACCACAAGCTATGTTTCACGTTTAAATCATCTAATGAGCGTGCTCTGAGCAAACCTGCGCTTGGACTGGTTGAGGATAACGCTTTAGTTACCCACAAGTTATCCACACTCTTGTATCATTTAGAGCGGTTTTTTAGTAAAATGATGAACATTTTATGTGATTGACTACTGATATTGCCGCTTCAAACACGGGTGAATACTGTGCGGTGGTCATGATACATGCCTGATTTTTCATTCCCTAATTTTTCAATCTAGGAAAGATTTATGCAAAAGATATTTCGGGTGATGATCATCATTGCGATGCTAATCACCGCTTATCTGCTGATTTTGGCATGGCGAGATGATTATGCCGATGCGCCAGCTGTAGATACGGTGCCAGAAACTATCACCTCAGTGGGTGCTGACATCCCGTCTACCACTGGTGCAGCAGGTGACATTCCAGTACAGACGATGCCTGTAGATGCGAGCGGCGTCACTGACGCGCCAGTGACAGACGCAGGTCTAATCACAGTCACCACAGATCGCTATGATATAAAAATCAATCCAGAAGGCGGCGATATAGTCTATGCTGCGCTCAAACAGTATGATGCAACACTCGATAGTGATAAGCCTTTTGTGTTATTAGAGAATAATAACAATCGGGTATATGTGGCGCAGTCGGGTCTGATTGGCCAAGATGGTATCGACACCGCAGAAGGTCGCGCGGTTTATAGCCACACTGCCAATAACTATGTGATGGAAGCAGGCCAGCAGACGCTATCGGTACCGCTCACCTACAAAAAAGATGGCGTAACGATCACCAAGACCTTTACCTTTACCCATGATAAATATCCGATCGATATCAGTTATCAAATCCAAAACGCTTCTAACAATGCGTGGCAAGGGCAAATGTTTGCGCAGCTCAAGCGTGATGACAGCAAAGATCCTGGTATGTCTGATAAAGGCGCGCTCAGCATGGCGACTTATCTAGGCGGTGCTTGGGGTACGCCTGACGACCCTTATAATAAGCTAAAGTTTGATAAGTTCAACGATGGTGAGCTGACTACTACCAGTGACAAAGGCTGGGTGGGTATCGTGCAGCATTACTTTGTTTCTGCTTGGACGCCTGGCAACTTCACGGGTAAGTTCTTTAGCCGCGCGACAGGTAACGACTACTTTATCGGCTTTAATAGCCAGCCTGTCAATGTCGCGCCAAACAAGCAAGTGACGCTTAATGCAACCTTGTACGCAGGACCAAAGGTACAGTCTGAGCTCAAAGAAGTCGCCGTAGGGCTCAATCAGACCGTTGATTATGGGTTATTGTGGCCAATATCTAAGATTTTATTCGCGATTCTTGATGGCATTCATAAAGTCATTGGCAACTGGGGTTGGTCCATTATTGTTCTGACGATTTTGGTGAAGATAGCTCTTATGTGGTTTTCGAATAAAAGTTACTATTCGATGGCGAAGATGCGTGCTATCGCCCCAAGACTGCAGGCACTAAAAGAAGAGTACGGCGACGATCGCATGAAAATGTCGCAAGAGATGATGGCAATATATAAAGAAGAAAAAGTCAATCCGATGGCGGGTTGTTTGCCTATCTTACTGCAAATGCCGATTTTCTTAGCCTTGTACTGGGTATTGGTTGAGAGTGTGGAGCTGCGTCACGCGCCTTGGATTTTGTGGATCCAAGATCTCTCGGCGATGGATCCTTGGTTTATCTTACCATTGCTGATGGGTGCATCGATGTTTGTACAGCAGCAGCTAAACCCGCAGCCAGCTGATCCGATGCAAGCGAAGGTAATGAAGTTTTTACCAATTATCTTTACCGCCTTTATGCTGTTCTTCCCAGCAGGTTTGGTGCTTTATTGGACGGTGAACAACTTGTTTAGTATGACGCAGCAATATATCGTCAACAAAAAAGTTGAAGAAGAACAAAAACGTCGTACCGCTAAGGTACTCGATTAAATCACTTCACATTTTTAGTTATCATTAAAAACCATCGCAGCGGCGGTGGTTTTTTTATTTGTTAGTATTTTACAATCGCTTTGTCATACACCGGTAAACGCAAGATTTGCTATATTAAGTTTGGCTTTGTCAGTCGCTCTTTAGCCGTCTATAATGGGACTTTTAACTAATGAGAATGATTGTGGATTCTTTTGAGCTGGCGCAAGCCGTACCTGCTACATCTAATACGCCTCATCCATCAGGATTGGCTACGATTGCTGCTATTGCGACGCCGCTTGGGCGCGGCGGTGTCGGCGTGATACGGCTATCAGGTGCGCGTGCCTATGATATTGCGTGTCAGCTGACGGGCAAGACAGCATTTACACCGCGCATGGCCAGTTTTTGCCGATTTTATCAAGCGGATGATACCATCGTCGATGAAGGCTTGGTGCTGTACTTCAAAGGCCCGCACTCGTTTACAGGTGAAGATGTGATCGAGCTGCAAGGACATGGTGGCATGATTTTGCAAAACCAGCTGCTCGCCCGCGTATTTGAGTTGGGTGCCAAGCAAGCGGGTGCAGGGGAGTTCTCTTATCGTGCTTTTGATAATGATAAATTGGATCTGGTGCAAGCAGAAGCAATCGCTGATGCCATTGATGCAACCAGTGCCGCTGCTGCCAGTAGTGCCATCCGCTCGCTCAGCGGGGAGTTTTCGCAAAAGATCAATCAGCTATTAGAGCAACTTATTCATTTGCGTTTGCACATCGAGGCTGCTATCGACTTCCCTGATGAAGAGGACGTTGATTTTTTATCGGATGGCGTGATTCAAGACAAGCTTGAGCAAACGCAAGATAAAATCCAGCAAGTGCTGGCAACGGCAAAACAAGGCCAGCTGTTACGCGATGGGATTCATGTGGTGTTGGCAGGGCGGCCTAATGCGGGCAAATCAAGCTTGCTTAATCGTTTGGCAGGGCAAGAGCGCGCCATCGTGACCAATGTGGCAGGCACCACGCGAGATACGCTACAAGAGACCGTCGTCCTCAACGGCCTGACCCTTCACCTCACCGACACTGCAGGTCTGCGCGATACCGACGACACTGTCGAGCGCATCGGAATTGAGCGCGCACGTACCGCAATCACACAAGCCGATATGCTACTGATGGTCTACGATGTCAGCCGCGACCTTGCAGAAGACAGCACACCGCTACAGCTGGCAGAGCAGCTATTTGGTAAGCTCCCAGATGCCAAAAAACTACTGATTATCGCCAATAAAAGCGACTTACTCACTGATGCCTACGATAAAGCGCAAATGGCGAGCTCACAAAACGAAATCACTCAGCGTGGTTATGAGCAAGTCAATGTTTCATGTGAAACAGGCAGTGGTATCGAGACATTGATCGAGACATTGTGTGCTAAGGTTGGTTTTCATCCACCAGAGAATAGCCTCATCGCCCGTACGCGTCATATAGATGCGCTTAGACGGACAGCTGGGCACTTAACAGAAGCGCATGAGCAGCTGACGGTCTTTCAAGCCGGGGAGCTGGTGGCTGAGAGCCTGCGTCAAGCACAACTAAGCCTCGGTGAGATCACCGGAGAGTTTAGTGCTGATGACTTACTAGGTAAGATATTTGGTAGTTTTTGTATTGGCAAATAATGCTACTGATTGGCTATTTAAGTTCGCGTATCAACTTTTAAAAGTACGTCAGCTATCAAACTCAGCCTCATAAATGACGCTATGTATTCTTAATATCAAAATAAGGAAACGCTATGCACTGCCCTTACTGTAACGCGTCAGATACCAAAGTGATTGACTCGCGTCTGGCGGCAGAGGGTGCGCAGGTGCGTCGCCGCCGCTCGTGCAATAGCTGCCAAGAGCGCTTTACCACCTTTGAGATGGTGGAGGTTGTGATGCCGCGTATCATCAAATCTAGCGGCAAGATTGAGCCCTATGACAACGAAAAGCTGCGCCGCTCTATTTTATTACCGCTACAAAAGCGCCCCATCACCATTGATGAGCAAGAGGCAATGATTAGCCGAATCGAAAAGCGCGTCAGGCAAATGGGGGAGCGCGAGATTAGTAGTAAGGTGCTGGGCGAGATCATCATGAGTGAGCTAAAGACACTGGACGATGTCGCTTATGTACGCTTTGCCAGTGTCTATCGCGATTTTCAGGATATCGATGCGTTTCATCAAGAGATTGCCAATATTCGCCCCAATGAAAAATAGTCTCTGTCAGTGCCATGGTTGAATGTTCAACACACCCTACATATTCTTTATAAATGAAGCCAATTCTTATGTCGAATTCTAACCATGCGCAAGCTACACAAGACCGCTATTTTATGATGCTGGCGATTGAGCAAGCCAAGCAAGGATTATATACCACAAGACCCAATCCGGCGGTAGGCTGCGTGATTGTTCAGGCAGGAATGGTGGTCGGGCAAGGGTTTCATCCTAAGGCAGGCCAGCCTCATGCAGAGGTGTTTGCCCTCAAAGATGCTGGTGCGCAAGCAGTTGGTGCCACCGCCTATGTGACTTTAGAGCCTTGTAGCCATACAGGACGTACGCCGCCTTGTGCTTTAGGTTTAATAGAGGCAGGCGTACAGAGGGTAGTGATAGCTGGTCTTGACCCCAATCCGCAAGTAGCGGGGCGCGGCGTACAGCTGTTAGAGCAGGCCGGCATCGATGTGACAGTGGGCGTATTGACAGAGCAAGCAGAAGCATTAAACCATGGGTTTTTAAAGGCGATGCGCACCCAGATGCCCTACGTTCGGCTTAAGATTGCCACCAGTCTCGATGGCCGTACTGCGATGGCGACAGGCGAGTCAAAATGGATTACCTCGGTAGCGGCTCGTGAGGACGTACAAAAGCTTCGCGCCCTAAGTGGGGCTATTATCACTGGCAGTGAGACCATCGTTACTGATGATCCACAGCTCAACGTGCGCTCTGCTCAGTTGGGCGTGCCGGCTGAGCAAGTTCCGGCTCCTAAGGTGGTCGTACTCGATAGACGTCAGCGCTTAGTGCACAACGCGCAATCAGAATACCAACTATGCCGCCGCGCAGATACGCTGTATTGGCGTAAGGACGATTTAGCCGAGCTGTTAAGGCATCTGGTCAGTGAGCATCAATGCTATGATGTATTGGTAGAGGCGGGCGCTAGCGTCGCAGGTAGTTTTTTATGCCAACAACTGGTAGACGAGCTGATTGTTTATCAAGCGCCTTGTCTGTTGGGTGCAGCGGCGCGGCCGATGGTGAATTTTCATCCGCTGTCTTTATCTGAACAATTACGTTTTAAAATGAGCGGCCATGAGCAACTCGGCCCTGATCTTAAGCTGACGTTGTATCCTTTATAGACCATAAGTTATAAACACCTTATCCACAAGCCTTGAATACTAAGGTCAAGATACCTGCCTATAGATAAAGGGTCAAATAGTTATCTAGATAGTGGCGTTGCCTGAAGGGCGCACCTGTTTCACATGAAACTGTGTATAACTCTGTTTCATGTGAAACTAAAAAGGCCTTGATTTACTGTTTGTTTTATTAATAAGTTATAAAAATCATATACTTACGTTGATATTATGCTGTTGATAGTGTAATAGTAAAAATGCAAAGGTTTGTGGATAACTCTGTATAAAATAAGGATTTATCGCAGACGGGCTTGATTTATTGTTACTTATCCACAACTTATCCCCTTACACGCTTAAAAGACAGTGCTTTTAGGAAATATTTAGATAAAAGCAATGCTCGTTCATTGTCTATTGATAAGTAGTCATCATTTAGCATTTATCATCTATTGGATACCATTGTAATAATCGTCACTATTGTTAAACGCTTATAACAGCAAAAAATTAGAATACGAGGTCTCTATGTTTACTGGAATTATAGAAAGTGTTGGAAAAGTCACGTCCATGCAGCCTACCGGCGGTGACATACGCTTGACGATAGAGTCAAGCGAGCTAGACTTTAGTGATGTCAAATTGGGCGATTCTATTGCCTCAAATGGTATCTGCCTCACTGTGGTAGAGATTGGCGATAAATCTTACTCTGTCGATGTTTCACGTGAAACGATTGCTCGTACTGCATTGGAAACCTTAAAGCCTGGGGATATCGTCAATTTGGAAAAAGCGATGCTACCCACCACACGCTTTGGTGGTCATATCGTCGCAGGTCATGTCGATGGGGTCGGCCGCGTTAGTAAACTGCAACAAGACGCGCGCTCTATCTATATCGAGATTGAGATCCCAAAAGAGCTGGCGCATTATACCGCGACCAAAGGTTCTATCACTGTCGATGGCATCAGTCTAACCACCAATCTGGTACGTGACAATGTGGTTTGTCTCAATATCATCCCGCATACGGCGCAAGTGACCAATATCGCCAAACACTGGCTGGTCGGCAGTAAGGTAAATATCGAGGTAGATATCGTCGCCCGCTATTTGGAACGTCTGTTAAATAAGTCGCAAGCTGGTGATACAAACGCACCAAGTCCGCAAAGCCAAATCACCGAGGCATTCTTAGCCGATAATGGTTTTATGAAGTAGTGATAAGCTAAAGCGTAGGTATCGTCGATTCTAAATAAAAGAGTCAGGCATTGATTAACCAGCAAGGCTGATAAACGTTTCCTGGCGTGCTGTGCCGTTGCTGACAGAGGCTGCAAAAACTTTTATTAGCCTTGCTTTTACTATACGATGCGCACAAAGGCCAGTCAGGTAGCGGGTTAATATTTTGATATTAACCCGCTATTTTTTTTGGATATAGATACAGATATAGATACAGATATAGATATATAGTCAGTTGAAAATAAAACTGTTATATAAATTTAAACGCGCTACTGGTATAAATTTTACTTGCGTGCTGCGTTCCCAGAGGCTGCGCAAAATTCATCCCAGTAGCGCTATGCGCTTTTTAGAGTGCATCGGCTATAGTAAGCGGGAGTTTAGTGTTTTATCAGATGTTTTAGCACAGCCTCGAGCTTTTTCTTATTGATAGGTTTGGATAAAAACTCGTCCATACCCACTTGTATACAAGCGTCGCGATCCTCGTCTGAGCTGTTCGCGGTTAGGGCGACGATTGCAATATCATCCCCTTGCGCGCGAATCGCTTGCGTGGCTTGTAGCCCGTCCATGACTGGCATACGACAATCCATCAAAATAAGCGAGATATCCTCCCGCTGCGCCTTTAGCTGCTCAAGCGCTTGTTGGCCGTCTCCTGCTACGATACTGCGATAACCCAGTTTACTTAAGATTTTACAGGCGATTTTTTGATTGGTTGGGCTGTCTTCTACCACCAGTATCAGCGGCTCTACGTCATCCTTGTGTAGGGGAGTTGCCACCGTCATGTTGTTTTTTGGCGTTTGGGTGGTCAAGGTTTGCCGAACAGGTAGCGTCAGTCGTGTCAGCTCAGAGAGCAGGAGGGCGCTCTCTAAGGGTTTTAATAAAAAACCATCGCATTGATCCAGCAGGGCAGAGGGAATACGGCGCTCAGGCTTCATGCTACACAAAATCTTAGGTAGTGATTTTTTAGACAATAAGTCATGTAATGCTTGGCGTCTATCGTTGCTGGCCAGTATCAGGCGTTCTTTGGTTGCCTGTGTCTTTGATGCAGGGCTCTTTAGTGCGGTCTTCGATTCGTTGATAGAGGTCTCGGCGGACAGTTTGTCGCTTTGCTCTACCACTGAATCAGAGAGGTTTATGGCGGTGTGGTCAGTGTAGTATTCATAATCCAATAACAAGATGGGCGCTAGGCTCTGGGCGTCTTTGCCAAGCCGCTCGGCCAAGTGCTCGATGGTGGCACTATCAACATCGGTATAGATCGTCGCTGGAATCGATAAACAGTGGCACAAGCGGCGCAAGTAATCGGCCAGCAAGGTCTGGTTGACCACGGCGATAAGATAAATATGTTGTAAGTGCTGGTGTGGGTGATAAATCGGCTGATAACTTGGCTGCCGACAAGGCAGATAGAGGTTAAAGGTGCTGCCTTTATTGACCGCGCTTTTTAGCTCAATAAAACCGCCAAGCAAACGGGCAAAACTATTGACGTTATTTAAGCCCAAACCCGCTTCGATACCATGGTGATAAGCGAGGTTGTTGTGTTGCTGAAGGGACGGGCTTTGTTTATTAAAATAACTCAATAACTGATGCTGTTTGGCGATATCGATACCTGTGCCTGAGTCTTTGATACTAAAACGTACCCAGTAGTGCGGCTGCTGCGCTTTTACCTGTTCATTGATCGGTAGTAGGCTGCCTTTATTGATTTGAGATACTTGCTCAGGACTGATAGCATCGATCGCCAAGGCGACGTAGCCTGAGGGAGTAAACTTGATCGCATTATGAAGTAGATTTAAGAGTATCTGGCGCAGGCGTGTATGATCTGTATCGATCACACGTGGACACTCTGGATCAAAGAAATAAATAAGCTCTAGCCCCTGCTGGCGCGCATGATCTACGGCCGCGTCACCCATTTCTTGTCCAAGCTTATAAATATCGACAGGCGCTATGCTCAGGCGGGTTTTTCGAACCTCTATATCGCCGATATCTAGCATGTTGTCGAGCGTGGTGAGCATATAGTGACTGGTTTTTATCAGTGTCTCAAGCGTGTGGTTTTGCTTATCGGTCAAGGTGCTAGGGTCGATAGGCTCGAGTGTGTCTATCAATGATTCCAGCGGTAGGCGCAGTTTACGCCCCATGATGGAGCGCAGCTCGCTAAACTCATCGATTTTTTGTTGTAATTGTTGGTTTTTTAGCCGTAGCTGCTCTGTTTGGCTGGCCAGCTCATTGATATTATTGAGAAAAACGGTAAAGCCATGCACCTGTCCGTGCTCACCAAACCATGGCGTCACATGCAGCTGATAGGTTTGTTGGTCTTTTATTCCTAGCACCGTTAGCGTACGCGTGACGCGCAGATTAACCAGCCTTTGTAGCAGTTGTTGGGTGGGGTCGTCTTTGCCAGCGACAAAGTCTGTCAGCTGCTCGCTGACACTGCTGTGCGCCGGTCTGATAAAGACTTGTTCAAAACGTTGGTTAAAAAAACTGATTTGACCGTGGCGCATGATCATTGCCATCGGTAATGGTGCTTGCTCAATCAGGCGCTCGAGACGGTGTTTGAGGGTTTTGATGCGGCGATAGTCGTTGTGTAGCTGATAATTGATACGGCCGAGCGCATGACCTAAGCGTAAAAACTCCCCAGTCGATTGGCTTTCTAAAAATGGCGGCGGAGTATAGGCTTCTTTTGCATTATCACTCAAATTATCCGTATAACGTAATAGCTGCTCCCAGTTGGTACGGCGCTTGAGCATGTATAGCAGTGCAGTGATAAACAACGCAATGGCTGCCATCAGTGGCAACCAGTATTTATAAGAGGTCCAGTCGATATCAAGCGGCTTATGACGCAATATCATATATATCCGTTGGCCACTATCTAGCTCAATGGTGCCCGCCAGATTGCGCGCATTGAGCGTATAAGCGCCATTATTCTGAGCAGAGGCTCTGACAGTCGGGAACGTCACTGTCGAAAACGCAGGCTCGTTCGGACGGGTATCACGATGAATGTATGTCTGTCCGGAGGGCAGCATAAAGATAAGCTGATAGCTGATGCCGTTAAGTGCCGGATGCGCCAAAACTTCCTTTAGCTCATCGTTTCGTAGCACAGCATGCTCAGTGAGCTCGTGTTGTAAGGTAAAAAAAGTATCGACGCTGTGCTGCTGTTGATACTGCCTCATACCATCAAACAACATAACATAATACAGTACTAGCATCACCAGCAACGTTAGGACATAAAATAACAATAAGCGCTGTAAGGACTGAAACTGTTGCATGAAAGCGAGGTCCTATATCGTCACTTAGCAGGATAAATGTGGCATGACAACTACCATGATAAAGCAGTCAATGTCTTTAATATAACCAATGACGGTTATCTATAGCAAAACAATCGCTATTTTATTGTCTATAGCGCCTATTATAAAGCGAAAAGACCTCGTAAGTAACGCTGAGTAGGCGAGGTTACAATCATGGCACAATACGCCAAACTCACCTATAATGAAGCACCGAACCCTAGATAATGCATGATTATGACGACAATTGCTCCTGCTTCTAAGTTATCCTCCTCATCTAGCCTTGCCGACACGACTTCTAGCACGCCATTACGTGTGGTGTTTGCTGGGACGCCTGAGTTTGCGGCGGTCAGCCTCGAGTCGCTCATTGCCCAGCAACAAGCACTCAACATAGAGATTGTGGCGGTTTATACCCAGCCTGATCGCAAAGCGGGCCGCGGGCAAAAACTAGCCGCCTCAGCGGTCAAGCAAGTGGCGCTCGCCCATGATATCGTGGTAGAGCAGCCACCGACCTTTAAAAAATCGAGCACCGAAGGTATGGCAGCCCGCCAGACGCTGCGTAGCTATCAGCCCGATGTGATGATTGTCGCCGCTTATGGGCTGATACTACCTGCGGGCGTACTGACGATACCCACTTATGGCTGTCTTAATATTCATGCTTCGCTACTGCCGCGCTGGCGTGGTGCAGCGCCCATCCATCGTGCGCTCTTGGCAGGCGATAGTGAGACCGGCATTACCATTATGCAGATGGATCAGGGACTAGACACCGGTGATATGCTCTACAAAGTCAGTGCGCCTATCACTGCTGATGACACGGCAGCCAGCCTACACGACAAAATGGCAACATTGGGTGCGGACGCCATCGGTACTGTGTTAAAGGATTTGGCGTATTACCAAGCCCAAGCCGCCGCGCAAGATGACAGTCAAGCCAATTACGCCGAAAAGCTTGTCAAAACCGAAGGCGAGATTGACTGGGCACAATCGGCGACGATGATTGAGCGTCAAATTCGTGGTCTGACACCGTGGCCAGGCGCTTATACTTTTTTCAATGGTCAACGTGTGAAGATTTTGGCCAGCCTACCTGTCAACCCCTCGCAGCAAACCGAACTGCCCGCTGGTACCATCATCAGTGTTGGACGCAAAGCGATATTGGTCGCTTGTGGCAAAGACGATAGCTTGGCGGCCAGTCATGCTGAGCAGGCGAGTGGGACATTGGCCATTACTCATCTGCAGTTTGCAGGTGGCAAGCCGATGACAGCAGAGCAAGTCTGCCATGGCAACCAATTAAATGATGGCGACCAGTTCACCAAAGAATCAAGCTAATTCAATTAAGCTTAATGTACTTTAGTTATAAGTTATCTAACCTTTATCAGACGCTATCGCGCATACGTCAAGGAACAGCAACTCAATGAGACATCCCAGCCCCGCGTCTAAAAACCATAAACCCTCAAGCAACCTGATTATGAATGGCAGTGTCCGCGTACGAGTCATACGTACCTTGTTGGTCATTCAAAATGGGCAGTCGTTGGCAAGCGTTCTTGACCCTTTGCTCAACAGCTTGCACGATGGTGATAAAGGGTTTGCCCATGCGCTACTTTTGACGACCTTACGCCAGTGGCATGCACTGGCGCGGCTGCTGGATAGTTTGGCGGACAACCCCATCGATGAAGTCGAGGTTCGTACCACCATTCAGGTCGGTCTGGTGCAGCTACTGTATTTAGAAGTCGCTGACCACGCCGCGATACACGAAACGGTGGAGGCGGCAAAAGAGGTCGGCTTTGCTCATGCGACTGGTCTTATCAATGCCATCCTGCGCAAGGTCGCCAAAAACCCCAATAAGTTTCGCAAAAAATGCAATAAAAACCACAGCCTGCCGAACTGGCTTGCTTATCAGCTCAAGCAAGACTGGAGCGATCAGTATGATGCGCTGACACAAGGACTGCGGCAGTCAGCCCCGATGTTTTTACGAGTAAACGCGGCGGCCACCTCAGTTACAGAGTATCAAGAAGCGCTAAACGGGGCAGAGATTGAGACAGAGCTGACCGAGATGACCACAGGTTTTTGTCTACCCAGTGCCTCTAACGCTGCGCCCGTTACCCTAGCGACTACGGGTCTGCGGCTACGCCAAAGCACTGCTGTCAGCGCCTTGCCTGACTTCGCTGACGGCATCGTGAGTGTACAGGACATGCACGCGCAGCTTGCGGCACCGATTATCCATCGTGCTTTGATGAGTAAGGTGAGCGCTGATAAGTCTCAGGCGGGCTTGGATAATAATGAGCTGTATATCTTAGATGCTTGCGCGGCACCTGGGGGCAAACTGGCGCATTGGCTAGAATTATTAAGCTCTGAAGATGCGTCAGTCTTGTTTCACGTGAAACAAGACGATACAGTGGCGACATCAGTGCCTACGGGCATTAAGCTCACCGCTATCGATAATGAAGCATCGCGCATCGAGCGTATTTATGACAACCTAAAGCGCCTTAACTTTACCCAGACAGACTTGGCACAAAGTAGCAGTGGTATCGACCTAGATATCGTCTGCGCTGATGCAACCCGCTGGCGCAGCACTGGTGCGTCTAAAAAGCAAGATTCTGCTAAAAACAGCGGCGTATTTGATGCTATATTACTGGATTCGCCTTGTACGGCGACCGGCGTGATTCGTCGTCATCCAGATATCAGCCTCTTGCGTACCGAAGAGGATGTCGAGCAGACCGTATCATTGCAAGCAGAAATATTGCAAAACCTATGGCCACAGCTCAAAGTCGGCGGTTACTTGTTATATGTGACTTGTTCTATTTTAAAGCAAGAAAACATCCTGCAAATGCAAGACTTTGTCAGTCGTCATGACGATGCGGCGGCGGTTGCGTTTACAGAGGCGTGTAGTTGGGGTATCGAACAAGCGATCGGGCGTCAATGCTTGCCGATAGATCGCGATGGTGGCGATGGTTTTTATTATGCGCTGCTACAGAAGACAATGGCATAAAACTGCTGAATAAACCGTTTTAAATATTGAAAAAAATCATTGTAGACAGGACAATCTCATGAAATATATCAGTACCCGTGGTCAGACAGCACCGATGGATTTTAGTGATGTGCTTTTGATGGGGCTTGCGCCAGATGGCGGTTTGATGCTGCCTGAGCAGTATCCGAGCATTGATAGCGCTACCCTTGATGAGTGGCGTACGCTGAGCTATCCGCAGCTTGCCATGGCGATTATGCAGCGCTTTGCCACGGATATCCCGGCGGCTGATTTGCAAGATATCATCGAGCGTACTTATAACGCTGACGTATTTGGTTCTGATGAGATTGTCCCTGTCCGCAAACTTGAAGACGACCTGTATATTTTGGGATTGTCCAATGGTCCGACGCTGGCATTTAAAGACGTGGCTATGCAGTTTTTGGGCAATGCCTTTGAATACGTGTTGAAAAAGAAAGGCGCGCGGATTACCATCATTGGTGCCACCAGTGGTGATACGGGCAGTGCGGCGGAGTATGCGCTACGCGGCAAAGAAAATATCGAAGTCTTTATGCTGTCACCGCATGCCAAGATGAGTGAGTTTCAGCGTGCGCAGATGTATAGCTTGACTGATGACAATATCCATAATATCGCCATCGACGGTATGTTTGATGACTGTCAAGATATCGTCAAAGCGCTGCAACAGGACGCGGCATTCAAAGCCGCTTATAATCTCGGTACGGTGAACTCGATCAACTGGGGCCGTATCCTTGCGCAAATCGTTTATTACTTTAAGGCCTATTTTGCCGTCACCACAAGCAATGACGAAAAAGTCAGCTTTAGTGTACCATCGGGCAATTTTGGCAATATTTGCGCCGGTCACATTGCTCGTGAGATGGGGTTGCCAGTCGATCGCCTTATCGTCGCCACCAACGAAAACGATGTGCTCAATGATTTCTTTAATCAAGGTGCCTACCAGCCGCGCCCAGCTGAGCAGACTTACGTGACCTCTAGCCCATCGATGGATATCTCAAAAGCCTCTAACTTTGAGCGTTTTGTCTATTTACTGCTCGATAAAGACAGCGCGCGCGTCCATGCGTTGTTTGAAGGCGTAAAATCCGGCCAAGGATTTGATTTGTCTGATTTGATGGAAGCAGTTAACACACGTTATGGTTTTGCTGCTGGCAAGTCCACCCATAGCGACCGCTTACAAACCATCAAGGCGCTTTATGAGCAGCATGGTGAGTTGGTTGATCCGCACACTGCCGATGGGATTAAAGTCGCTAAAGAATTACAACGCGCAGGCGAAATTATCGTATGTGCCGAGACTGCTTTGCCTGTAAAGTTTGCCGATACCATTGTTGAGGCTGTTGGGCAAATTCAGATTGCTCGTCCAGCGCATACCGAGGGGCTAGAGGACTTGCCGCAGCATGTCGTGGTATTAGACAATGACGCTGAGCTGGTCGCTGAACAAATTCGTCAACATGTAACGGCAAACCCAGCGTAATTAATAAAGGTATTTAACGCTCATCGTAAAAAGCAAATCTAGGAAATCATCCACATAAAGGTTACGGCATTGTAATAAAGTGTTTATGATTGTGTTATGGTAGATATAATTGTAATATGAGAAACAGCGTCGGCAAGTCATCATCGTGCTAGACGCTTTTTTAGCCATAAACATCAGTCAATTACAAAAAACAGCTGCCCAATAGGCGTCATAATAATTGCATTGCTGTGTCTGTAAACTGCGCTGAGTCTCTACGAATATATAATCGAAGGGCTTGACAGGTATAGACGTAAGTAGGGTTTGTTAAGGCGGCGACAGCGGTACATATTGTGGATATAACAATGAAGATGAGCTTAAAAAAGATAGCAAAAGCACTGTTGATCACGACATTTAGCAGTGCCATGCTAATGAGTACTGCCCACGCCAATAATCCACCACCTACCATCAAAGCCGATGCCCCCAATCGCTACATCGTCAAAAAAGGCGATACCTTATGGGATATCTCTGGGCGCTACTTAGACAGCCCATGGCGCTGGAAAGAGATTTGGGCAACCAATAAACAAATCAAAAACCCGCATCTGATCTACCCAAATGACATCCTTATCTTGTGCGTGATTCAGGGTAAAACCTTGGTCGGTGTCGATACGGGCGAAGGCTGTGCAGGAATCGAAAAGCAGTTGACGGGTGATGTCACCGCCAGTGCGGTCACTGTGACCTCAACGGCCAACAGTATCCCTCCTATTCCTTGGTCAGCAATTCAGCATTGGCTCGATAAGACCATCATCGTCGATCCACAAGATTTTAATACCACGCCATACATCTTGGCTTCTAAAAACCGCAACTTAATCACCGCCAGTGGTGATAAGGTCTATGCCAAAGGCGTACCACTGATCGTGGGGCAACGCTATGGCATTTACCGTGAAGGTGAGAGATACGTCGAGCCAAAAACCCAAAAAGTCATCGGTCTTGAAGTTACCCAAGTGGCCACAGGCCTAGTAACATCGACAGAAAGCAACGGCGTCACCAGCCTGCAACTGACAGACAGCTATGGCAAAGAAGTGCGCGAAGGTGATCGGGTATTTGTAGAATTAGACAATGCTATCCCGCCTGTATTTTATCCAACCCCAGCCAGCGTCAGTCGTGGCGGTATGATCGTACGAGTGATGGATTCGATCAGCTCCGCAGCAAAAGGCAGCGTGGTCGCCATCAACCTTGGTAGTACGCATGGTGCCAAACCTGGTGATGTGTTGACTGTGTACCAAAAAGGACCATTGGTGCGTGATATCAGAGACAATGATACGCCAGTGCGTTTGCCGAACGAGCCAAGTGGGATGCTGATGGTTTTTAATACGTTTGAACATATCAGCTATGCCTATGTACTGGATTCTGAGCTGCCACTGAATGTCGGCGATCAGTTATTACCGCCGCCATATTTATAAACACGCCAAATACAGTACAAGGTTTTGAGATGAGCACCCGATCTTAGCGGAGGCGAGCCAAACGATGATGACAGCAGTCACTCCTTCTTTATCAGACGAGCAGCGCGCCATAGTGGCGCTATGGTATGAGGTGAATGCGTCATTATCTGCTTATCACAAGCTGACGACGAGCTTTGGTAGTGCACAGCTGGCGTGGACGGCGACAGTAGAGGCTTGGCGGCAGCTGGGTATTCATTATACCCATCTCAAACGCCATGAGCAGCCAGCGCAAACACGCGCTACTATCGACAAAATCCAACAAGCACGCGTAGAAGGACGCTATGGATTACTGTTTGCCGATCAAGCGGACTATCCTGCCCAGCTGCTACAGATCTATGATCCGCCGCCAGTGTTGTTTTATCGCGGTAATCTCTCTCGTCTGCACCAAGCCCAAATCGCCATCGTCGGTAGTCGCAAGCCCACCGCCCACGCACAAAAAATCACCTTTGATATGGCGCAGTACTTAGCGCAGGCAGGCTACATTGTCACCAGCGGGCTGGCCATGGGGGTGGATAAACGCGCACATCTAGGCGCACTGGCACAGACAGATTTAGCCCATCAAGGCCGGACGATCGGGGTGATGGGCACAGGAATTGATGTCAATTATCCCAATCATCACGACCAGCTATTTAGTCAAATCATCGAGCAGGGCGGCTGTATCATCAGTGAGCTGCTACCGCATACGCCGCCGCACAAGCATACCTTTCCACGCCGTAATCGCTTGGTCGCAGGACTCAGTCTAGCGACTATCGTCACCGAAGCCACCATTCAAAGTGGCTCGCTGATTACCGCGCGCTTGACCTCAGAGCAAGGCAAGCAAGTCTTTGCGGTGCCAAGCCATATTGACAATAGCAATGCTGAAGGCTGCCACCATTTGATACGCGAAGGAGCGACGTTGATTTATCATCCTCAGCAGGTTATTGAAGATGTCAGTAGTCAGCTTAGCCACCAGAGAGGTTTTGGTAGTCGCGTGCAGCTGAACAAACGCACACCTTCTGATAATGATAACGCCACACCATCAGCACAGGTTGCCAATACTGCAGAGAGCCCGCTGCCATCTACGATAGCTCATCACCCGGACCCTGTGGCTCCCAAACACTTGCAGCCAGTATATGAGCAGCTTGATTGGCATGGGCAAGATTTGGATGCGCTGTTGCTGGCCACCACGCTTGAAGCACCCGTTTTGATCGGGCAGCTGATGGAGCTTGAGCTATTGGGTCTCATCAGCGTACAAGGCGGGCGTTACTTGCGTGTCTAAAAAATGCTATTTTTGCGAGTGGCTGTCTTAGATTGGCTTTTTGCTGTGGTATGATAAGTTTCTACCTTTTTATTTTTTGTACCTCCATCATGAAACCATCCTCTTCCGTTTTGGCCGACTCTGTCAGCCAAGCTGCTACTTGGCTAAAAAATGGCCAGCTACTTGCTTATCCAACCGAAAGTGTCTGGGGTATCGGCTGTGACCCTTATAATCAAGCTGCCGTACAGCGCATCTTGACCATCAAACAGCGACCAATCGCCAAAGGCATGATTGTCATTACCGATAGTGCCGAGCGTTTAGCGCCGTTGCTTGCACCTTTAACACAGGCTCAGCGTCAGCCTATTTTGGCAAGCTGGCAGACGGACAGCAACAACACCCAGCCGCAGTATCAACAAGCGCATACATGGCTATTGCCTATCCCGCAAACACTAAGCACCAGTATCCCTCATTGGATAACCGGCCAGCATCAAACCGTGGCAGTACGGGTCATCTCTCATCCGCTTATCCAGCAGCTGTGCCAGCAGTTGGTCAGTGAGCAAAACCCTTTTGGCCTGCTGGTATCCACCAGCTGTAACCCTTCAGGCCAGCCGCCTGCCATGACTTTCTCTGAAGCTTATGCGTATTTTTCTGAGCAAATCGGCTACTTACAGGCTGATACCTTGGGATATACGCTGCCGAGCCAAATCCGTGATGCGCGCACAGGTCTGATTATTCGTTAGAGCCTACTTATGCTTTACAGAAAATCAGACACACGGCATAAGTAGGTTGGACTGGGTTTTGTATTAATCTGACTATATATCGTCTTATAGGCAATTCTAAATAAAAAAGATACATTATATAGCAACGTGGAACTGGTATAAATTTTCCTTGCGTGCGGTGCGTCTTATCTGTTTTTTGCCGCCGCTTTTCGTCAAGCGCATGATGGTTATCACCATAGTTTAGGTGCAGGTCGGCGTCTGACCACTGCTATTTTGTTGCTGCTTAGTGTGCTATTGATGACCAGCTTACATAGTATCCGAGCCACTCACATGGCGCATCATCGAGACCCATTAGGCGATCACGACGTTGAGGTTCGTTTGGCAAAGGCATCATGGCAGCAAGCACTGCTCGGCGGTATCACGTATCGGTTGGCTATCTACCGTCAAGGGCTGCGCTTGAGCAGTCGCCGTCATAGGATGCTGGCTTGGCTAGAGTTTGGATTGATAGCATTGGTGATCATGGGCGCCCTGATGATGAGCGTGTTTGCTGCGTCTACGGTGCTTGGGCAGGTGGTGCTATATCATCTTGTGGTGATGATGTTGGCCAACGCCAGTGTCGGTATCATCGCTGTGTGGGGTGTGCATCATGACTGTGACGAGACGATAGCTCGCACTGAGCGCAACCCTCTGGTAAATCTGCTGACATTTAATTTACTTTATCATGTAGAGCATCATTTGTTTCCTGCGATACCATCCAACCATTTGCCAACGCTTGCCAAGCGTTTGGACGCAGCCGCACCTCACCTGACCAATGCGCCTGTACTACCCAGCCGCGCTACCGTTATAAAGCGCATGAAGCATCACTGGAATGCCATAAAAGACAAGTATCAAAATAGTGATGACAGTGAGTGCCCTATCCGTAAGCGTTTTGCTTAGAGACGAGTAGGTCTCTAAATGGATGAAAGAAGGCCAGTTATTTTATAGGTGCTGGTCACTAGGGCGTATCTTTATTTTTAACTCATTTAGATGGCTATTGATTGAATTGAAGAGATGTCCTAGACCAAAAGACGTTACCAAAAACCTGTGAAAGTCGTTTTGATATCACGGTGAAAGAAGACGATGATGGTGAGACAGCGTTTATCTTAAGCAAAGAGTTGACGATACAGATAGTTGGCGATATGAATAAGGAGTCAGACATGCATATCTTAATCAGTGGTGGTTCAGGGTTTTTGGGTCCAGCATTTAGCGACGAAATCATGGCACGGTATCGTGAGCGAAAAAAGGCACTACAAGTCACTTGGCTGACGCGTGATAGCAACCAGGCGCACCCTGACGATATCGCTATGATGACTTATGATGAGCTTACAAAGACTGATAAAAGCTTTGATGTGATAATAAACCTAGCGGGAGCAGGTATTGCCGACTCGCGCTGGAGCGATAGTCGCAAAGAGCAGCTGATGGCGAGCCGTATCCGGCCTACTGAGGCATTGTTGGCATTTATCGCTCGCAGCCGCAGCAAGCCCAAATTATTGATTAGTGGTTCAGCGATAGGGTGGTACGGCACACAAGGCTATAAACCATTGACAGAAAGTAGTGGTTTTGAGACAGATTTTGCTCATAAATTATGTGATGATTGGGAGCAGTTAGCGCTTAAAGCCACTGAGCATGGTGTGCCTGTGGCAATCGTGCGCACTGGTGTGGTGATTCATCCTGATGGCGGGATGCTTGCCAAGCTTTTGACCCCATTTAAAATGGGCGTTGGCGGACAATTGGGCGATGGCAAGCAAATCATGAGCTGGATCAGTCGGGCAGACTGGGTCGGCGCTGTAATATTTATCATTGAGCAGCACCTTGCTGATTATGACAACAGTCAAACCACAAATGATAATTCACTAAAAACCACAAATGATACGCCAGCCATGGTCTACAACTTAACTGCGCCCAATCCTGTGACCAATCATACTTTTACCAAAACCGTAGGTACATGGCTACATCGTCCAACATTTTTTACTTTATCAGAATTTTTACTAAAGCTGGTATTTGGTGAGATGTCGACACTACTAATTGATGGTCAAAAGGTGCTGCCACAAGCGCTTCTTGATGCAGGTTACACGTTTAAGCATGCGACACTCAGACAAGCATTAGAGGAACAAGATTAGTTGTGTCTTGACTGTTTCATGTGAAACATTAAAAATCGCGCTCAAGGACAATCCATGCGTTACGCATTTTTCATCATCATTTTTTTGCTCTTGCAGCTGTTTAGTGCGGGTGCTGCTCTAAGCTTACAGTGGTGGTTACATCCTTGGATCACGCCAACGCTTCAGATCGCTATATGGTCTGCTATATTTATCATCACTAATGGATTGTTGATATTAAGTGTCAAAAGAGTATTTGCCAATAGCTATCGCTGGATTAGTGGTTGGATGTTGGTTATGCATTTTATGCTGCTCACGGCATTGCTGATAAGTCTACTCTATGGTGGATACTGGCTAGTAGCATCACTCTTGGGCGCCCCATTGTATGAATCTAATATGCTTTCTATGGGCCTACGAGCGATTGCGTTGATGGTATTCTTAGGGTTGTTCGGTTTCGCATTATATAGTGCTTATGTGCCAGTCGTACGTCAGCTATCTATTACTATTGACAAACCTTTGGCCAAGCCACTGCGCATTGCAGTCGCAAGCGATCTGCATCTAGGACAACTATTTGGCGTAGCAGCGATAGATAGGTTGAACCGTCTAATGATTGACTCGCAGGCTGATATGCTGCTTATGCCAGGCGATATCATGGATGACAATACAGATGCGTTTAATAACTATAATATGGCAAAAAACTTAGCTGAGCTATGCAGTAGCCTGCCATACGGCGTCTATGCAACATTGGGTAATCATGATTTGTATGGGCACGAACAGCCAATCAGCCAAGCGTTAGTCGATGCAGGCGTACATTTATTAAATGATGACGTGTTTGGTATCGAACATGAGGGTCAGCCTATATGGCTGGTTGGACGTTTTGATAATCATAAACGCCAGCGGGTGGCTACAACGGATTTGCTTGCGCGCGTTGATACCTCACAGCCTGTTATTTTGCTGGATCATAGGCCGAGTGATATTGCTGAGCACAGTCAGCTGCCCATTGATTTACAGGTTTCAGGACATACTCACAACGGACAAATCTTCCCAGCCAACTTCATTGTAAAGGCCATTAATCGAATAGGGTGTGGCTACGAGGCGATTGGCAAAGGACACTTTATCGTATCCTCTGGTTATGGCTTTTGGGGGATCCCATTCAGACTAGGCTCACGCTCTGAGATTTGGATGATTACCCTGACGCCCAGTGGTGTCGTTGCTGAGCCGTCGTCATAGTCAGCGCGCCAAAGCAGTCAGTCATTAGGCCGCTAACTGCCCCTGCCCACGAATGACCTCACGGACAAAACTGGCAAAACCGTGGATGATTTTGCGGGTTTCTAATCCTAGCCTCTGATGAATACTCATAAAGTGAATAAAACCATGCGGCGCACCAAGTACCGTATAGTTTCTCACCGATATGCCATGTGTTTTTAGTTGCTCTGCATACGCAAAAGCTTCATCACGTAAGACATCCAGCTCTGAGGTGACGATATAAGTGGGGCAGACGTGGCTGTTGTCCCCCAGCATAGGCGAGTTGAGAATGTGTTGTCGCGGTAAGGGGCTGTTTTTTAGACATGCCGCGTCAAACACCGCCACATCGTCATGATCTAACAACAAGCCTTCGCCGTATAGCTCCCAGCTTGGATAGTCTGTCTCGATATCGGTAACAGGGTAGAGCGGCATTTGCGCAAGTGGCTGAGGCAAACGCTCTAACAGCGCAAACATATCTTGCCCCGCTTCGCCTAGGTCTGCCCAAGCTTGTTTGGCAGGGGCGGTGAGCTGCTGAGCAATAAGGGTCGATAAGCCGCCACCTGCGCTGTCGCCTGCCAAGACGATACGTGATGGCAGCGCGCCAAACATATGACAATGCTCGGCCAGCCAAGCATAAGCGCTGATACAGTCTTTTAGCGCGGCTGGGGCGGGGTGCTCAGGTGCCAATCGATAGTCGACACTGACGACAGGCCAGCCAGTCTGCTGGCTCAGCGCATGACAAAACTCGTGATGCGTATCGATACCGCCGATACAAAACCCACCACCATGAAAAAACAATAACACGGTCTCATCAGGATTGTGCACGCTGCCTTTTTTGATTGTCTTTCTATAAGTGCTAGCATCTGGCTGATAGCAGCGAATGGTCATATCGCCATCATCAGCATTTGCAATCACCTTATCAGTCCAACGAACGCTGACCTCACCTTTTTTGCGAAAGCGCTTTATATTATTCATCAGCGTATCACCCGTCTGTTGCCATACCTTTGGAGACTGCATGGCCACGGCATCGGCAGCGAACCTCTCACGCAGCTTAGGCATCGGCGTCAGCTCAAGCGGGGTTTTTAGCTTACTATTTATCGCCAAAATCAGCCGTAGATGGGCATCGGCATGCAAGTATTGCTTAGAAGTCGGGCCGCCAAGGTAGCTGACCAAACTTTCTAATAGCGGCAATGGCAAATAACCCAGACCTTTTATCGCATAATGCAAGGTATGCGCTTGATGATGAACGACTTGCTGATAACCCAAACATGTGCTTTTTAACGCAAAGCATTGACGCTTAGCGCTATCTTTTGGTACAGCTTCTATCTCAGGCGCTAGCTTGTTTGAGCGCTTTAGATTGATCAACGCTCTATTTAATAAGGTGTTGAGCGATATGGTTGAGTGAGACATAACACCTCGGATACATGATGGTTAGTGTTTGAAATAACAGATGTTTTTGACCATAGTAAAGTAAAAGAAAACAAAATTGAGTATATTTTAGTAATGGATTGAATGAAAACCGTAAAAATTTTGGAATAAACCAAAGGTTTGGTAGCGGGTGTGAGCTATAAAGGTAAATCAATACCAGTAGGAGGGTACCTCTTGCAAAATAAATTGGCTAGATTTGCCTGTTTGTTCCAACGTTTTGTTTCAATGTTTGGCCTCACTGTTTATGTCGTTGTCAGCACCATATCTCTAGTCCCACGCTCGTTGGTACAGCAATTGTTGTAAATAGGAAAAAATCCTCAGCGCAAGGCTTGAAATTTGTCCTCATCACCTTTATCAATCAGCTATCAAAGCATATTCGCAAAAAATCAGTGATATCTGTTGATTATCTTAATAAAAGCGCAGATATCTAATAAAAGCGCAGACTAATAAGAGTACAGCATCACTTGCTGCCAGCAGGTTTGTTGTGCCATACATTAATCGTCATTATTAAAATTCTAAGGAGCTATCATGAGCGAGCAAAACAATAACCACAAATCCCCTGAGCACAATGTGGCGCACGACAATGTCGAGCATAATGACAGTATTTTAGAAGAAACCATGCAAGAGTTTGATCCAAAAAACAATTCAGCTGAAAAAGTCACCATCGACAACGAAATCGATATCGACACTTTCAAAGCACGTATTGCTGAGCTCGAAGGCGAGGTCAAGCAGGCCCGTGAGACCACCGCCCGTGCTAATGCCGAAGCTTACAATGCGCAAAAACGCATGGAGCAAGAAGCCGATAAAAGCAAAAAATTTGCCCTACAAAAATTTGCCAAAGAGCTATTGGAAGTCGTTGATAATCTAGAGCGTGCGATTGAAAACGCCGACGCCAGCGATCCGGTGACCGAAGGCGTGCAACTGACGCACAAAGCCCTGCTGTCTGTCCTCAACAAAAACGGTATCGAAGTGATTGACCCTCAAGGTGAAAAGTTCAATGCCGATGTCCACGAAGCGGTGGGTATCGATGCCGACGCCGACGCTGATGTGGTCGGTACAGTGCTACAAAAAGGCTATAGCCTAAATGGTCGCCTACTACGTCCAGCGATGGTACGCGTGGGTCAGTAGGATTTTTTACTTGATTTTAAGCATCTAAACCTTACTTATATAAAGGGTTTTGACAAAAAATCACACAAAAGACAATTTTTGCTTGAGGATTGCCTTGAAAAAACCGACAGGCAAACCGATATATAGCAATAAGTGACCGACTATGGTCTGAATATATAAGTAGTTATATTTAAAATATACATTAGGAGCATTTGATTATGGGTAAAGTAATTGGTATTGACTTGGGTACAACCAACTCATGTGTGGCAGTGATGGAAGGTGACAAAGTCAAAGTCATCGAAAACGCTGAAGGTACCCGTACCACACCTTCTATCGTCGCTTATAAAGACGACGAAATCCTCGTTGGGCAATCGGCTAAGCGTCAAGCGGTCACCAACCCAAAAAACACTTTGTTTGCGATCAAGCGTCTGATCGGTCGCCGTTTTGATGACAAAGTGGTACAAAAAGACATCGGCATGGTGCCATACAAAATCGCCAAAGCGGATAACGGTGATGCTTGGGTAGAAGTAAACGGTAAAAAACTAGCGCCACCACAGGTTTCTGCTGAAATTTTGAAAAAAATGAAAAAAACAGCAGAAGACTATTTGGGCGAAAAAGTAACAGAAGCGGTGGTAACCGTACCTGCTTACTTCAACGACTCACAGCGTCAAGCCACCAAAGATGCCGGTAAAATCGCCGGTCTTGATGTAAAACGTATCATCAACGAACCAACTGCCGCCGCTCTTGCTTATGGTATGGACAAAAAGCAAGGCGATAGCACCGTTGCTGTATATGACTTGGGCGGTGGTACTTTTGATATCTCAATTATTGAGATTGCAGATGTAGACGGCGAGCAACAGTTTGAAGTACTAGCGACCAATGGTGACACATTCCTTGGCGGTGAAGACTTTGACTCAGCATTGATTGATTACTTGGTCGATGAATTCAAAAAAGAGCAAGACGTCAACCTAAAAGGTGACTCACTTGCGATGCAGCGTCTAAAAGAAGCAGCAGAAAAAGCAAAAATCGAGCTATCAAGCGCTCAAAGCACTGAAGTGAACTTACCATACATCACCGCTGACAGCAGTGGTCCTAAGCACTTGGTCATCACTATCAGCCGCTCTAAGCTTGAGAGCTTAACCGAAGATCTGGTACAGCGTACCATGGGTCCTTGTAAGATTGCCCTTGAAGATGCTGGCCTAAAAGTCGGCGACATCAACGACGTGATCTTGGTCGGTGGTCAGACTCGTATGCCACTTGTACAACAAAAAGTACAAGAGTTCTTCGGTCAAGAGCCACGTAAAGACGTAAACCCTGACGAAGCAGTAGCAGCGGGTGCCGCGATTCAAGGTGCGGTATTGTCTGGTGACAAAACTGACGTTTTATTGCTTGATGTGACACCATTGACGCTTGGTATTGAGACGATGGGCGGTGTAATGACCCCAATCATCGAGAAAAACACCATGATTCCTACCAAGAAATCACAAGTGTTCTCAACAGCAGAAGACAACCAGCCTGCGGTAACCATTCAGGTTTATCAAGGCGAGCGTAAAATCGCTAACCAAAACAAACTGCTTGGCCGCTTTGACTTAACAGATATTCCACCAGCGCCGCGTGGTCTGCCACAAATCGAAGTGACTTTTGATATCAACGCTGATGGTATCATGAACATCTCAGCGACTGACAAAGGTACTGGTAAAGCGCAAAGCATCCAGATCAAAGCAGACTCTGGCTTGTCGGATGAAGAAGTTGAGCAAATGGTACGAGACGCTGAAGCCAACGCAGCTGAAGATGAGAAGTTTGCAAATCTGGCGCAAGTTCGTAACGAAGCGGATGGTCGTATCCATGCGGTACAAAAAGCGCTAAAAGAAGCGGGTGATAAAGTCACTGAAGAAGAAAAATCATCAGTAGAAGCGGCAATCTCTGAGTTAGAGACAGCGACTAAAGAAGATGATCATGACGACATCAAAGCCAAACTTGAAGCGCTAGACAATGCTTTCTTGCCTATCAGCCAAAAAATCTATGCTGATAGCGGTGCAGGCGCAGAAGGTATGGATCCAAGCCAGTTCCAGCAAGGCGCGGATGCAGCAAGCAACAACCAAGCCGACGATGATGTTGTCGATGCTGAGTTTACAGAAGTAGACGACAAAAAATAAAACGGCTGATAAGCTGACCGTTGATTAATGTGACATAAAAACGCACCTTTCGAGGTGCGTTTTTTTATGGCAGTTATCCATTTGATCAACGATCGATATTTGGTTCAACGATCAATATTTGACCCGATAAGCTGAGCGCTAATAATCAGTGCCTCATAAGTGAGTATGACACCAGCGTCTCCCGCCTCATCTATCGCCGAAAACTGCTGCCAGTAGCGCCGCTCAAATTGCTGTAAGCTCGATTTGTTCCAAACGAAAGCCACGCGCGGGCTGGCTTTGTTTTGCGCTTGATTGGTCGATACACCAGTGAGTTTCATATGTTTGAGTACCGCATAAGGACTAGAAAACGTCACATCAAAGCGCCGTGTCGATAGCGCAATATTGTCAAACCCAGCGTGATGCAATGCCAAGCGCCATTGCTGCATGTCAGGATAGTGAAGCCCTTGACCAGTCAGGGCTTTGATTTGCAAAAAATTATTAGGCGTAAAGGTGCTAAAGGCCAGCTGGCCACCTGCTTGGAGGCGAGAGGCAGAGTGGGTAACAAAGCTGAGAGGGTTATCAAACCATTGCACAGCATTGGCGCTGACAACCAAACTATGTTCTCCTTTGAAGTCGATAGTTTCAGCGTCGCCGATGGCGATCTGAGCATTTGGCAAAATGCCTTTCAAGGTGGCTGTTTGCTCGGCGCATAGCTCATTGATCAGCCAGTGCTGGCTTTGAATGTGCTCGGCCAATAGGCGGGTCATCTGACCTGTACCTGCGCCAATCTCTAAGACGCTGTCTTGCGTTTTTTTTGAGATGGTCGCCAGCAAGTCGTGACAGATCTTTTGCTGGATAGTGGCGTGCTCATCATAATGACTGGCATTGGCAAAATGGCGCGCGATGGTTTGCTTTCTGTGATCTAGCTTGAGTGCGGCTGAGTGTGTCATCTATGCTATTACATCCTGTCGGCGAGCCATTTTTCCTAAACCATATTATCAGTCTGTGACTGATCGTAAGGCATCTGTACGTCATCGCTAGTAGCGATTCAACCTATATTTAAGACAACTACAGCTGCTGAATTAACCGCTCACAGTCATCATAGGTCAGTTTGGCATTCATCACGAGACGAATGCGCGCGCTATTGGCAGGCACCGTAGGCGGCCTAATAGGCAGTGCATAAAACCCAGCGGCCTGTAGCTGCTGGGCTTTGGCCAGTGTGCGCGCATTATCGCCCAATATATAAGGGACGATAGGCGAGGCGTAGGCGCTGCTGGCTGCGCTGGTAGAGTGCTTGCGAGCAATGGCCTCGCTCAGCTCGGTAGACAGTAGCGCCAAATGCGTCCGTGCCGACGTCAAGCTTGGCATTTTGGCCAACACAAAACGTGTCCAAGCATGGTTGATGGGCGGCAATGCGGTACTAAAGATAAGTGAGCGCATGTGATTGACCAGCCAGCGCTTGATAATTTCATCACACATGATATAAGCGCCAACGGAGGCAAATGCCTTGCCAAAGGTACCAACCAAATAATCAATCTGCCCGAGTGTCTGCGTTTCCTCTGCCAGCCCAAGCCCTGTCTCCCCTAAGACCCCGATAGCATGAGCTTCGTCGACATACAGCTCAATGCGCGCATCTTGAGCTTTTATTTGTACCAGTTGTTGTAAGTCTGCGCGATCACCATCCATACTAAACACGCTTTCGGTCACGATAATGATGCGCCTGATATCGTCATCAGCTTGCTCGATAAGCCGAGCCAGATGCGCGTAGTCATCATGACGATAACGGCGATAGCCAACGGTTTTGTTTTGGCTAAGGCGCAGCCCATCGATGATACTGGCATGCACCAGCTTATCTGCTAATACCAGCGTTTTGATGGGTAAGGCGGTCAGCGCGGGCAAAATACCGATATTGGCATGGTAGCCGCTGTTAAATACCAACACAGATTTTGGCCTACTCAGATTGCTAGGGCTGCTAGGACTATTAGAGGCATCTTCTTGACACACTGCCGTTTGATACCATGCTTGCATCTCAAGCTCTAAGGCTTGTAACTGCGTGTCGTCTCCTGTGAGTAGCCGTGAGGAGGTGGCACTCATCTTAGGATAATGCGTGTCAGACAATTGATCCATCTGCTCAAAAAACGCTCTTTGTAGCCTACTGTCGCTGCCCAAACCCAGATAGTCATTACTGGCGATGTTTAGTAAGCGTTTGCCTTGATAAACAACATAGCACCCATCATGTGCCAGCGTAGGTATCTGCCGATATTGCTCATTTTTCTTTAACGTCTGTAGTGCTTGCTCCAGCTCGTCCTTGAGGGTCATCATCTATTTTTTCCTGTTATTTTGATAAAACAAAGCGATTTTGTAGCCCTTTTCGGTCTCTTTGTCCCTTGCGACTAGGGCATGTATTCTATCAAGCGATAATCGTCTAACTGGGTGAAATATGAGGATACGCTCGGTAAAACCTAATGCTCAGATACACGCGTTGCCATCGCTTTCGATGAAATAAGTAGGAATTATTGCACAAAAACAGAGGTTGTAACAAAAGATTTCATATCTTTGCCTTTGTAACCCACCCGCTGATAAATACTTGCAAATCTTAACTCTCACACCATCAAACACTGACAGAGAGTTTGAAATAGTTTGTTACTATGTACCCATCGTTAGCAAACAAGGCGATAGGGCCAAAAGGTCAATACAACTAAATAACTTGTTTGTCCAAATTTGCTTGAAGGAGCTAATAATGAAAACTCTACAAAAAACTATACTTGCACTAGCCACTGGTTCTTTACTGACTGTAGGTGCAAACGCCGCTGTCACTTATGGTAATGGCTACACTGGTCAGCCATACGTTGGTGCCAAGATCGGTCAATTCGACAATGATGTAAACGGTGATGATCCAACTGCTTATGGTGTATATGCTGGTTATAACTTCGATCCTAACTTTGGTTTGGAAGTTGAGTACGTCGGTTCAGATGATGCCGATCTAGATAACAATGCTGGCGATTATGACACCAAAACTTATGGTGCGTACGGTACTTATCGTTATATGTTCCCAAATACTGCACTATATGCCAAAGGTAAGCTTGGTGTTGCCAAAACAGAGTTAGAAGCTGATTTTGATAACGGTAACAACGACTCAGTCAGTGATACTGGTATTGCTGGTGGTATCGGTCTTGGTTATGCAGTAAGTCCTAATTTCAATGTTGAGACAGAGTATGCCATGATGGATAGTGATGCAGATACTAAGCTACTTACTGTAGGTGCTAACTTGAAATTCTAAGATAAAATTATGTAGTCATATATAGTTGAACATAAAGAACGACCATTATATATGGTCGTTTTTTGTGCTTAAAAAATATTTTTTACGACACATGCTTACTTTGATTGATAATTTGATATGATACCGCCACTACTAACATCAAGTGAAAAAGAGTTGAGTAGTATTTGATAGTAAACAAAAAGTTTGCTCAATAATTCTAAGGTCGAGAATCGTTTATGAAAAATCTACAAAAAGCGTTACTTGCAGTAATCGCAGGCTCAGTAATGACAATGAGTGCGCAAGCGGCACTTAGTTATGCAGGTCAGCCTTATGCAGGCGTGAAAATCGGTCAATACAGCCCAGATGATGCAGAAGATGATGCGTTTTCTTATGGTGTGTATGGTGGCTATAAGTTTACACCAGAGTTTGGTCTTGAAGCTGAATACTTGACGACTAGTGATACTGATGCTTATGAAGATTCTGTTGAAAAATCAGAATATAGTGCTGATGTTTTAGGTCTTTATGCGACTTATGACTATGTATTTCCTACCACTGCATTGTACGCAAAAGGTCGTTTAGGGGTTGCTAAAAACGAGATTGATGTAGAATACAAGGATAAAGTTTTTAATACTAGGGTGTGTTGACATATATAGAATAATTGATAATCATAGTGTTATGACTAGATTAACCCTAAGTGATGCCCAGTGGGCAAAGATAGCACCGTATTGTTCAGGTAAAGAGACCGATGTTGGTAGAAC
>Ga0208017_100044_pt1 | contig 57576 bp, 48 predicted proteins | sample 30_taG_FD_184104 | JGI IMG/M metagenome (GOLD analysis project Ga0208017, IMG submission 184104) | Marine viral communities from Cariaco Basin, Caribbean Sea - 30_WHOI_OMZ (SPAdes) (version 2) | ecosystem: Environmental > Aquatic > Marine > Oceanic | place: Caribbean Sea: Cariaco Basin... | reverse complement strand
CTTTGCTGACGACAATAGCACGATGGCACCACCTGATCCCTTCCCGAACTCAGAAGTGAAACATCGTTGCGCCAATGGTAGTGTGGCTCCGGCCATGTGAGAGTAGGTCATCGTCAGCTCCCTATTCTAAGAAGAGTCATCCTTAACCGGGTGGCTCTTTTTTTACCTTTAATTTAGTCATTATCATGTGACCTACGCAGCTATTCCTATTTAAAGGGATAGCTCTTGCGAACCTAAAATTGGCATGCAATTTTTTAACGGTTCTCAGGTCATCGTCAGCTCCCTATTCCTAAAGCCCCCTTAACTTAATTGTTAAAGGGGTTTTTTTGGGGAAGCTGTTATTGGCTTTGGTTCTAGTAAGCGGCTTTTGACTTAATAACAAGCTTATGCCTCCAAAATGATTTGACTTATATCATTATAACTGCTAATTTTAAATAGTAATATTTATTACAGGTCTATAAAAGGATGTTTTAGGCTTGTAACGTCATAAATGATTTGACGAGATAAATACTAAGTTTTTCTTTGATCTTTATTCTTACAGTTATCAAAAGGAATTGATAATGAAGTTAGCTCCTCTTTTTTCGATTGGTGCATTAGCTGCCGCGAGTCTTTTTGGTTGTTCAAATCAATCTGCGGATAGTACCGATGGTGTATCAGCAAATTCTCAAGAAACCACTGTCCTACGTTTTTCTCATTTTTGGCCTGCAACCTCCTCAATCAGTACAGAAGTTTTTGAACCATGGGCCAAGCAAATCGAAACTGATTCTGATGGCCGATTAAAAGTTGAGCTATACCCTTCAGCAGGTCTTGCAAAAGCTGACGTGACCTATGAGTCCGCTGCTAAAGGCACCATAGATATTGGCTCACAAGCGCATGGTTATACCAGTGGACGTTTCCCATTAACGCAGATCACTGAGCTTCCAGGTTTGTCTAATTCTGCCACACAGATGGGCTGTATGCTACAAACCCTCTATGATGACGGCACCTTGGCCGGTGAGTATGAAGACTCACATCTCCTCTTTATGTATGGTGCTGGACCTGGCTCTTTGCACACGACCGACAAGCTAATACGCACGCCAGCAGATATGAAGGGTATGCGTATTCGTCGTCCTTCTGCGGTTGCTGGTGATATCATAGAAAGTGCTGGAGCCTCGCCTGTGGGTCTGCCTGCCAATGATATGTATACTTCTTTACAGCGCGGTGTCGTTGATGGTTTGAGCTTTCCGTGGGAAGCTGTGACAGCTTTTAAAATAGACGAAATCACCAAGTATCATACCAATATTCCTTTTTATAGCTCTGCCCTGATGGTCACGATGAATAAGGACAAATACGACGCCCTGCCTGATGATTTAAAACAAGTTCTTGATAAGAACTCAGGCATGGCGCTTGCCAAAAAGGTAGGTGAAGTATTTGATAAACATGACGATATGGCAATAAAAGCGGCTCAAGCTAAAGGTGATGAGATTGTGGAGATTCCAGATCCATTGAATGATCCAGATTGGCGAGGTCCGTTATTAGAAGGCACAAAGAAATATCTCAAAGATGTAAATGCTTTGGGCCTAGATGCAGATAGTGTCTACGAAAAAGCCAAAGCCGCCAGCGCTGCCTGCAAGGTCTAACCTAAAGGAGTCGCCGCATGGCCTACTTGGTCAAAATCAGTACCTTCATCTCACGGCTATGTCAGCTCATCGGTGGTATCAGTCTGATCATCATCGTTTTGACCACCATGCTAGATGTTACCGCCCGTTATATCTTCAAGCTCACCGGCGGTGAGTTTGGTTTCACTGTCAAAGGCAGCGTCGAGATTGTTTCTTATTTTATGCTGTTTGCGCTATTAGCTGCCTTTGCCGCTTTTGTCGAACGCTCACAAATCATTGTTGATGTTTTCACCCAAAAGATGCCCAAGTCTATCAAAGGCTATATGATGGGCGTCTTTATGCTGGGGTTCTTTATCATCGGTATCGTCTTTGCTTGGGGGCTGTTTGAGAGCGCCGTTGATGCTATCGAGTTTGGCAAAGTCACCCAGGATTTGCGGGTTTCAATGATGCCCATTTACCTTGTCAGCGCCTTTTTAAGTGCTTTGCTGGCCATTCGATCCTTGATCGAGTCCATCAATATCTTTAAGACAGGCGAGTTTTTTGACGCTGAGGAGACAGGCGCATGAGTCCAGAAATCGTTGGAGCCATCGGCTTAGTTGTCATGATCCTACTCGTCGTCTTACGAGTACCCGTTGCCCTTGCTATGCTTGGTGTTGGTCTGGTCGGCTTTGGCGCTGTGACGGCACCGAGTGGCGCTGTACAAATGCTCAAAGACCTCCCCGTCGACGTTTTAGCCAAATATGACTTTAGTGCCATTCCGTTATTTATCTTGATGGGCGTTTTTGCCACTCATTCTGGTATGGCGGGCAAATTGTTTGAAGCAACCCGCACCATCTTTGGCGGTGTTAGGGGCAGTTTGGGAGTCGCAGGTATCGGTTCATCGGGTATCTTTGCCTCAATCTCGGGATCATCGTTAGCGACCGCCTCTACCATGACCAAAGTGGCCTTACCACAAATGGAGAAGTATGGCTATCAGCCAGGCTTTGCCTGCGGCATTTTAGCGGCTGGTGGTACACTTGGGATTATGATTCCGCCCAGTATTGCCTTACTGGTTTATGCCATTTTGACCCAGCAGTCGGTCGGTGACATGTTTATTGCAGGATTTTTGCCCGGTATGCTAGGTATGGTCATGTATTCGATCACTGTCATGATTATGGTGCGCTGGAAACCACACTTGGCGCAGCGCGGTGAATCTACCTCATGGAAAGCCAAGCTGATAGCGTTGACAGGTCTCATTCCCTTTAGCTTTATCTTCATCGTTATTATCGCTGGTATTTTCTTTGGGTTGTTTACCCCAACGGAAGGCGCTGCTGTCGGGGCGTTCATTTCTTGGGCTTATGCGTTTGCCAAAGGCATGCGAATGAAGGGGCTGAAGCAGTCGTTGATTGAAACCTTAGCATTATCTGCAGTGGTGTTTTTCATGCTACTAGGTGCCGAAGCACTGGGCTACTTTATCTCAGTCTCTAGATTGTCATATACCTTAGCGAGCTGGATTGGTACCTTGGCAGTGAGTCCGATGGTGGTGCTGATTTGTATTTTGATCATGTACTTCTTATTAGGGCTATTTATGGATGCCTTGGCGATGCTGGTCATCACCATTCCGGTAGTGTATCCGATCATTATAGCCTTAGGGTTTGATCCGGTATGGTTTGGTATCATTGCGGTACTGACGGTAGAGCTTGGACTGATTACGCCGCCGATGGGCATGAACATCTTTGTGATTAAGGCGATGGCACCGCATATTAAGCTGTCCGATATGTTTCGAGGGGTGGCGCCGTTTATTGTTTCCGATGTGATTCGCTTGGTGATTTTGGTGGCGTTCCCTGCGATTTCTCTAGTACTGCTAGCATAACCTTTCTCAGATAATAGTCTAAACGGTAACTGTGTTTAAATGGCCATATTGTTTATAAAGCAATATGGCTTTTTTGTTGTAATAATTGAACGATCACGCTCGCTATCGGTGCTAGCGCCAGTCATAAAAGTGCCATATATCTTCTGATAGCACCTTGTTACAATAAACTCTACCATGGAGCCTGACAAGTGAGAGCCTTTTATTATGGCAGTTGATTTTAGTAATACGTTGATTGTAGCGATCTCTGCAACGGCGCTGTTTGATTTAACGGAGTCTGAGAGCTATTTGTCGCGGTTATTAGCGCAGCATCCTGATACGGCCATTAAAGCGTTTCGCGATTATATGACGGAGCGCGAAAACGATCCTTTGAGCATTGGTGCAGGCTATCCCCTGATAAAAGCGCTGCTAAACCTGAACAGATACTGTCAGGCTGACAGTCAAGAAACTGAGCTAGAAGCGCCGCTGGTTGAGGTGGTTATCGTCTCAAAAAGCAGCCCTGATACTGGTATTCAGGTTCTCAATGCCATTCGTGAGCATAGCCTCAATATTTCTCGATCGGCTTTTATCTCAGGTAGCCCGGTGGCACCTTATATCGATGATTTTAATGTGGATTTGTTTTTGACCACCAATCGCGAGGACGCGCAGCAAGTTGCGGATGCCAATATTTGTGCGTGTGCCATCTTGGATGCGACGCCTGTCAATACTTATGAGCTGGATACTCAGCAGCTGCGTATCGCTTTTGATGGTGATGCGGTGCTCTTTGATGACTCAGGTGAGCTGCTTTATAAGCAAAAAGGATTACGCGCCTTTCATGACCGTGAAGCCAAAATGCGGGATTTGCCGATAGAGAAGGGGCCGTATGCCGAGCTCTTGATTAAGCTCTCAAACTTGCAAGAGCGTCTGCCAGCAGGGCTTAGCTACTCTCCGATAAAAATCGCTCTGGTAACCGCTCGCAATGCCCCTGCTGATCTGCGGGCCATCAAAACATTGCGAGAGTGGGGCGTCAATGTCGATATGGCGTTTTTTTTGGGTGGACTAGAAAAGACAGCGGTGCTCAGAACCTTTGCGCCGCATATCTTTTTTGATGATTCAATCCAGCATATCGATGCGGCGCGCCGTTTTATCCCAACGGCTTTGGTGCCTTATCATTCAGCCTCATTGCTGCATGGTGATAGCTATTTGGCCGCTGATAAAGAAAACAGTCTGCTATTTATACCAGTTCCACGTTGACAGACAATGTATAGTTAGCTGAATGTAAAACTGTTATGGATTGAAACGCGCTACTTGTATAAATTTTACTTGCGTGCTGCGTTCGCAGAGGCTACGCAACCTACGTTTAAAAATAGCATCCCAGTAGCGCTATGACATTTTTAGAGTGTATCGACTATATCTGTTTTATTTAGAATCGACTATAGCATAAATATTAAATACAAAGCATAGAGTCAAGGGCAGGTCAGGATATGAATGGGCAGCAGTTATTTTCTCTCATCATGGCACGGGTCAAACAAGTCATCGGACTATATGCTTTTGTGCTGATGCCGATGTGGGGGATGTTTTTTTTAAATGAAACGGTCTTTTTTGGCATCTGGAATGTGTTTGGTATTGTACCCCGCGCCTTAGATGTGGGTAGCATGATTGGGATAGTCGCTTCATGGACAATGCACGGCAACTTTTCTCACTTATTGGGCAATACCATCACGTTGTTGCAGATTTTATTTTTGTTTGGCTTGTTTGAAAAAAACGCCTATCGTACGGTGATTAAGCTGGTGATTGCCTCAGGGCTGGTCACTTGGGTCATCGGTTCGCCGCATTCTATTAATATCGGCGCATCGGGGCTATGCTTTGCCATGATTGGGTATATGATCGGCGGCGCGGTATTTGCCAGACGTTGGGGCTACCTGCTCGCTTGTATTGTCATGGGTACAGGCTATTGGTTGATTATCAAGCAAGGTTTGATGCCGCAGCAAGGCATCTCATTTGCCGCGCATTTCGGCGGCTTGTGCGCCGGTCTGCTATTGGGTGCCAACTCCAAACATACCTATCAGGTAGGCTCTATACGCTAAATATGCCAGAGGCGTTATGGATTACTATCTGTGCAAACACGGATAAATAAAGAATCCGCTTTGGTCAATGGGTGCCATGTGCTGGTTTGCTGCACATGCTCATCAAGCGATAGGGTGCTGCCTGCTTTTGGCAATATATAATCTGCACGCGCAGGCGCCGCGCAATCGATGACTTGCGGGATTTTTTGTACGCTTCTACGTCTTTCAAACAAATAAAGAGTGACTAAGTGCATATCCGCATTGTCTACTTGGACACGGGCATTTTTGATATCTGCGGCGATAAAACGCAGTATTTGCGGCTTGACATAAGACCAGGGCCGAAACCAAGTGCGACTCTCTGCTGTTTTGACCACCTCTACGCCCGCGGGTAACTTGCTGACTTGCTGAGAGTACCAGTTGTATTCTTGGTGAATTTGGAAGGTAAAAATGCCAATCGCTGCAAAGAGTGGCACCAGCCACTTTGGCGCGCGTTTGCCCGACAGTTTACTAAGGTGAGTTATGATCAGTGCCAGTCCAGCCATACCAAACGCTGCGGCCATGGTGGCAATAAACTCAAAAAGCATAAAATCTTCCTTCTTAATGGGTTAGGGCGGTTTGCGTTTTATTTAGGCAAAAACAAATCTGGCAACCATCCAAGACTTATTCTGCACCTAAAGGAATAAAAAAATCACTCACAAGCAGCGTCTGCCTGTGAGTGACACTCTACATATGATATCTATAATCATTCCAAGAAAAAAAGTGACGTTCAACATTTATCCTTTTAGCGTGGTTTGATTATAGAGCCCACATGGCTCGTACGCCTAGTGGTCGATGGCACCGCCAGCGCCGCGCGGAGAGCGAACACTTTCAACCAGCTCTTGGATGTGCAGCGGTGGCGCTTTTGTCGAATAAGAAACGATAAAGGCGACTGCAAAGTTAATCAGCGCGCCAATGGCCCCAAACGACAGCGGTGAGATACCAAACAACCAGTACTCTGCGGTATCGGGGAAGTTGGCAGTACCACTGATAAAGAACCAGCCTTTAAAGACAAAGATATATACCAAGGTCGTGATAAGGCCGGCGAGCATCCCGCAGATAGCACCTAAGTTATTAATACGCTTAGAGAAAATACCCATCATCAGTGCTGGGAACAAGGAGGCGCCAGCGATACCAAAGGCCAAGGCCACCACCTGTGCGGCAAACCCTGGCGGATTTAGGCCAAGCCACGTTGCCACCACAATCGCAATCGCCATAGAGATTCGAGCAACTTGTAGCTCTCCTTTATCAGTGATGTTTGGGTTGAGGTTTCGTTTGATTAAGTCGTGACTAATGGCAGACGAGATGGCCAGCAACAATCCTGCCGCGGTCGATAGCGCGGCTGCCAAACCACCAGCAGCGATAAGACCGATCACCCAAGGTGGCAGCTGAGCAATCTCTGGGTTGGCCAAGACTAAGATATCGTTATTGACATCCAGCTCATTACCAGCCCAACCTGCTTCAGCAAAGCGTCCATCAAGCTCTTGGTCGTGAGCGGCTTGCGCCTTGGCGACTTCTGCTGTAGCAGCGGTGACATCGCCACCTTCTGCTTCAGCGGTGTTAAGGGCTACTTGAGCGGCACCAAGTCCACTGTCGTTATACATCTGGATACGACCATCATTGTTTAGATCGTTATACTTGATAAGCCCTGTGTCTTCCCATGTTGCCATCCAGTCTGGACGTTGATCATACTCTAAAGATGCTTCTGCAACCCCTTGTGGATAGACCGTATCAATGAGGTTTAGACGAGCCATCGCACCTACCGCTGGAGCAGTAAAGTACAATAGCGAGATGAATACTAGTGTCCAACCCGCTGTCCAGCGCGCATCAGCGACTTTTGGTACGGTAAAGAAGCGAATGATAACGTGTGGTAGGCCAGCTGTACCAATCATCAGTGATAAGGTAAACAGCACCATATTGAGCTTGTTTGGCACATCAGCAGTATAAGCAGCAAAACCAAGATCAGTGACTACTTGATCAAGCTTGGTCAAAATAGGCACGCCGGACTCAGCATGCGTAGAAAACAGACCCAAACCTGGAATAGGGTTGCCGGTCAGCTCAAGCGAGATAAAGACAGCCGGAATGGTATAGGCAATCATCAAGACGATGTACTGAGCGACCTGTGTATAGGTAATGCCTTTCATACCGCCTAGTACTGCGTAGAAAAACACCACTACTGCGGCAATGAGAAGACCTGTGTCATTCTCCACTTCCAAAAAGCGAGAGAAAGCAACACCTGCACCAGTCATCTGTCCGATAACATAGGTGGTCGATGCCACAATTAGACAAACCACCGCAATCATCGCTGCTGTCTTGGAATAAAAGCGATCGGAGATAAAGTCTGGAACCGTAAACTTACCGAATTTACGTAAGTATGGGGCAAGCAACATAGCGAGTAGTACATAACCGCCTGTCCAGCCCATCAAATAAGTTGAAGCACCATAACCACCAGCAGCAATCAAACCTGCCATGGAGATAAAGGACGCCGCACTCATCCAGTCAGCAGCGGTAGCCATACCGTTTACAACTGGATGCACGCCGCCGCCTGCCACATAGAATTCACTGGTGGTCCCAGCACGTGCCCAAATCGCGATACCGAAGTACAGCGCGAAAGACGCTCCTACAAAAATAATATTAATTATATATTGGCTCATGTTCTATTCCTCGTCTACGCCGTATTGTTTATCCAACTTATTCATACGCCACGCGTAGAAAAAAATTAGAATGATAAATACGCCAATGGAACCTTGCTGAGCGAACCAAAAGCCTAAGTCAGTACCACCGATTCTGATACCTGCTAAGAGGGGACGCAATAAAATTGCGAATCCATAAGAACATAGTGCCCAAATGATTAGGCTACCTAAAATGAGACGGACATTGGCACGCCAATAGCCGGATGGATCGTTGTGGTTTTCCATAGGACAACTCCTTTTGTCTTACCTAAAATATCATGGTTGATCTCAGTCTCGTCAGTCTGATAAAGACATCTGACAAGCACGTACTGACGATCAGATAACACGAGTGCTGATTTAGCATGATGACTATTTGCCAAGATCACTGTATTTAAGAGCGCTATAACAAACGATATTTGAGGAAGAAAGGAGGGGGCAGACCATCCACTGTCTTTGATTACCGTCTCGTCTTCCTGACAAGCGTCTTAAAGTTTTTAGTATGCCAAAAAATCATGACAATAAGTGAATATTCAATAAGTCACAATGCCTATAAAATTTAGTCTATCACTTTCAAGTCTGCGTCACTGCAAACAAATAGTCATAAACCAAAAATCCTGCATAACAATTAGTAATAAAGACCTGCTAGGTGGATGACAGTATGTAAAAACCATCACCGCTGACTTACTTTATGCAGTAAATTGGTTACTTTTATCATTCTATAGGATAGGAGAAGCCTGTAGTATTTATTTTAAAAATAAATATAGTGAACCGATAAGTAAACGTGATGGTTGTGACGCACCGAATCTCTATAAAATGCACAGCAGATTTGATGACTGAGCATGGTATGCTGGTTTTAATGGCGTTTATTTAATATAAAACGCAAAAAATAAGCAAATTTTAAAAAGTATTCACGAGGAATTGATATGAGTGAAGGGGTAGTAGGGTGGTTTAACAGCCTCGTAAATTATGGTGTCAGTATTATCTGGGGGAATAATGATTGGTTGATTGCCAATAACCCTTGGTATGGTCTGCTGATGTTTGTACTGATTGGCGCAGGTCTGTATTTTACTGTCGTGACACGTTTTATTCAGTTTCGCCACTTTGGTCATATGTGGAAGCTACTGCGCGTCTCTAACCAAGGACGCAAAAATGGTGGTATCAGCTCATTTGAAGCATTGATGACGTCGCTGGCGGCGCGGGTGGGTACGGGTAACTTGGCAGGGGTTGCGATTGCGATTTATCTCGGTGGCCCAGGTGCCGTGTTTTGGATGTGGATGACCGCGCTGGTTGGTATGTCGACCAGCTTTATCGAGTCGACGCTCGCCCAAGCATACAAAGTTCCTCACAACGACAATGTGTACCGCGGTGGACCGGCCTACTATATCGAAAAAGGCTTGGGTAAACGCTGGCTTGCGATATTTTTCTCACTGTGTCTGCTTGTGGCCTTTGGTCTTGCTTTCAATGGCGTACAGTCCAACACCATCGCACAAGCGACCAACGAAGCCTTTGGCGTGCCAACATGGATGACAGGTCTTGTATTGGTGGCACTGGTCGCGCCTGTAGTGTTTGGAGGGCTGCGCTCGGTGGCTCGTATCGCGGGCAAAATCGTCCCTATCATGGCGATTTTATATATTTTATTGGCACTGTTTATTATCATCACCAACCTTAGCCAATTCCCAGCTGCCATCGCCTTAATCGTAAAATCAGCTTTCGGATTTGAGCAAGCAGCGGGCGGGGTTATCGGTTATGGTATCGCTCAGGCGATGATCAACGGTATCAAACGCGGACTGTTTTCTAACGAAGCAGGCATGGGGTCGGCGCCCAATGCGGCAGCCACAGCCAAAAGTCATCCTGACCATCCCGCGGTGCAAGGGTTTATGCAAATGCTCGGCGTGTTTATGGATACGCTGGTGATCTGTACCGCAACGGCTGCTATCATCATTTTGTCAGGTGTGGTCGACCCCAATGTCGAGCAAGAAGGTATTCAGCTGACGCAGCTGGCGTTGTCGCAGTACGTGGGTGATTTGGGTATTATCTTTGTCGCCATTGCCATTTTCTTCTTTTCTTTTACTTCTATCATTGCCAACTACAGCTATGGCGAGTCGAACCTTGAGTTTATCTCAGGCGCCAAAAACGCCAAAGTAGTGATCATGATATTTCGCTTTATGGTATTGGGAATGGTGTTTATCGGTGCCATCGCCAGCTTACCTGCGATTTGGAACTTTGCGGATTTATCCATGGGTATGATGGCACTCGTCAACTTGGTGGCTATTTTGCTCTTGTCTCCTGTGGCGCTACGCATACTGCGTGACTACGAGCGTCAAATCAAAGAAGGCAAATCAGGTACACAAATCAAATTTGACCCTGATGATTTTGTCAAATTAAAAGACGAAGCCAACCGTGACGCTTGGACAGATTAAGATGGGTTGTCGCGTCATTTAATTGAGACATTGAATGTATAAGTATTAAAAAACCGCCCTTATAAATTAAGGGCGGTTTTTTTATTGCTCAGCGGTGAGCAGATGACTGCTCAAGGCTCTCCAACACCATTACATGTTTGGATAGTTGGGGCCACCGCCACCTTCTGGCGTGACCCAAGTGATGTTTTGTGATGGATCTTTGATATCACAAGTCTTACAGTGTACGCAGTTTTGCGCGTTGATGACGAATTTTGCGCCTTCGGCATCCTTGACCACTTCATAGACGCCCGCTGGGCAGTACAAACGCGCAGGCTCGGCATAGAGGGGTAGGTTAATAGACACTGGCACCGTTGGGTCAGTGAGCTTAAGGTGTGTTGGCTGATCTTCTGCGTGGTTGGTATTAGAGATAAATACTGATGACAGCTTATCAAATACCAGCTTACCATCTGGTTTTAGGTAGGTCGGCTGATAGGCATGGTTGGCACGCTCTAGCTGATCGTAGTCAGGGATGTTGTCATGCAGGGTCAGTGGCATTTTACCTTTTAATAGATTGTGCTCGATAAAGGTAAAGGCGCCGCCCATAAACAGACCCATGCGATGTATCGCAGGGGAGAAGTTGCGTGACTCATAGTTGTCTTGATATAACCACGACTCTTTATACATAGTGGTATAAGCCACCACTTCGTCGTGCTGGCGGTCGGCTTGCAGCGCCTCAAAAATCGCCTCAGCCGCAAGCATGCCTGATTTCATCGAGGTGTGCGTGCCTTTGATTTTGGCTGGGTTTAAGAAACCAGCATCGTCACCGACCAACACGCCGCCTGGGAAGGTGAATTTTGGTAGAGAGTTTAGGCCACCTTTGGTCAGGGCACGGGCACCGTAGGAAATACGCTTGCCTCCTTCTAATACATTTTTGATAACAGGGTGCGTCTTTAAGCGCTGCATTTCATCAAATGGCGACATATATGGATTGTGATAAGACAAGTCTGCCACCAGACCAAAGCTGACTTGGTTGTTTTCGTCGAAATACAACCACCAGCCACCCGTCGAGCCAGTTTCGGTCAATGGCCAGCCAAGACCGTGCATGACCACGCCTTGCTCATGTTTTTCAGGTGCCACTTCCCACAGCTCTTTTAGACCGATACCATAATGCTGAGGATCAGCGTCTTTATCGAGACTAAAGCGGCTGATTAAACGTTTGCCCAAGTGACCGCGGCTACCTTCAGCAAAGATGGTGTATTTGGCCAGTAGCTCATAGCCTGGCTCAAAGCTTGGCTTGGCCTCACCGTTAGCCGCCACACCCATATCGCCTGTCAAAATACCACGTACTGAGCCGTCATCATTATATAAGATATCGGCGGCAGGGAAACCTGGGAACATCATCACTTCTAGCTCTTCTGCCTGTACGGCAAGCCAGCGCACCACATTGCCTAGCGAGACGATATAGTTGCCATCGTTGTGCATCGGTGCTGGGATTAAGGGGTCAGGTACTTTGGTCGAGCGCGTGGCTGAATTGAGGTAATAAAAACGATCTTCGGTCGCAGGTACGTTGAGCGGGGCACCTTTCTCTTTCCAGTCTGGGATGAGCTCATTGAGCGCGCGTGGCTCGATGACTGCACCAGATAAGGTATGAGCGCCAAACTCAGAGCCTTTTTCGACCACACAAACCATAAACTCATCATTGCCCGCCTCAATGGCAAGCTGACGCAGACGGATAGCCGCAGACAAACCTGCAGGACCGCCGCCGACGATGATGACATCAAACTCCATAGACTCGCGTTCTATCTCAGGCTCTGCAGCCACGCTTTGTGCTTGCACGTCTTGCTCGACCGTATCTGTCGCTACAGTATCGCCATCAACGACTGGCTTTTGATTGTCTTGCTCTTGCATACCTACTCCTAAACTTATGGTGGCTTATCTCAGGGCATCATTAGCTTAACAATTAAATAATAGACTTGTGGCGCTAACGTCACTCGACATATGGCTGCCCGATAAAAACTGTCTGCGCCGTATCAATAACAATGAGCTGGGCTCTTTGCGACAAACCATTTATGCAAAGATATCAACACCTTAAAAAACGCCTCATTGATACAGCACCCACTTAACCATGTAAATAAAAACACGTGAATGAAAAATCGTTACTCATTATAAAAGAAAAGTCCTACAAACACGATACGCATTTGTGAGTATCGATGTTAAGGTAAAATTAAAATAATGAGCTAATTATGATGATTGATTGGCGACAAAGATTCATCATACCTGAAACTAAAATTTATAGTCATCATAGATTTGCCAAACTTTGCATACTAGATAGGAAATCATAAGATGGATAGCCATAACAAGCAAGCCAATAAACACCAAAACGATACGCCACAAGCCCCAAACGACGTGCCATCAGACCTAAATAGTATGGACGCATTGAGCCAGTATCTAAAGACCACTGCTGGGGCGCGCGAGGGGCGAGCCATACCGCCCCTAGAGCGCTGGCATCCTGAGCAAGTGACGGATATGGATTTGGTGATCAAGGCAAATGGCGAGTGGTGGCACGAAGGCGGGAAAATGACTAGAGAGTCATTGGTGAGTCTGTTTGCCACGATTTTGTGGAAAGAAGAAAATCAGGGCAAAACAGAGTACTTTTTAAAGACGCCTGTACAAAAAATTCGTATTCAAGTTGAAGATGCGCCGTTATTGATCAACGATGTGGGTATCGTTGAGGAAGCAGGCCTGCGCTGGTTGGAGTTTACCACGACCACAGGCGATGTCGTTCGCCTAGATGACGAGCACAAAATCGTCTTAAAGGCGTATAATCCTAATGTACCAGACAAGCATGCCGAGAGTCAGCCTCAGGCCAGCAGCGCTCAAGCCAATAATGCAAAAAACGCCAAAGACCATCAGCGACAAGCAGCCGAGCAGCAGATACGTCCGTATATGCCCGTCAGACAGGGCTTGATAGCGCTGATCGGCCGTAATACGTTTTATCATTTGGCTGAGATTGGTGAGCTGACAGAGCAAAACGGCGAGACGATATTAACCTTACAAAGTGGTGGGCAATGCTATCAGTTATCGATGCCTTAACATATCAATGTTTTAACGTACCAATTAATGTACCAATCAAATTAGCAATAACTTAAGCTATCAAGGCCTTAAGCTATTGCTAATTTGTAGTATAAACAATAAATAGCAAAGCGTGACAGGATGTGTGTAGCAGTTTGATTGACTACCGACAAGTCACGCAATCAGTAGTATAAAGATACCGATATGACCAAAAAAACGACAGTACAGCCATGAAGGGTATGAGCAAAAATGACGCGCTAAACGCGGATAGGGCACATCCTGAGGCTGTGCTAGCCAAACACATGAAGACAGCGGCTATCTGGCAGGCTGCTGCTCATGAGGTGGCAGCTGAGGCAACGACTTATCATGCCGATCCAAACGCACCGATAGGCTTATTTGACTCGGGGGTAGGCGGTCTGTCTGTGTATCTGCATCTGGCCGAGCAGCTGCCTGCTGAGCGCTATGTCTATTATGCCGATACGCTACATGTCCCTTATGGTAATCGCGACAGCACCGATATTGAGAGGCTGACATTAAGAGCGATCGAGTGGCTGTATCAGCAAGGCTGCAAACTTATCGTTATCGCTTGCAACAGTGCCTCTGCCTATGCGCTAGAGACGGCTAGGCGTTGTTATCCGCAGCTGCCTATTGTGGGATTGGTGCCAGCATTAAAACCGGCGGTACTGGCCAGCAATACCCATCGCGTGGCGGTGCTGGCGACCAAGGCGACCTTAGATGGTGCGTTACTAAACAAGGTTATCGATGTGTTTGCCCTGCCCAATAATGTAGAAGTGACTAAGTACTTTGACCCTCTACTAGTGCCATGGGTAGAGGCGGGCATGCCAGAGGCGGACGAGACCGCGCGGCGTTTACGTCAGCAGCTCACGGTCTTCGCGCAAGCTGGTATCGATCAGTTGGTCCTTGGGTGCACGCATTATCCGTTTTTTAAGGGTTTTTTGTTGGAGGAAATTGCGCGCCAGCAGTTATCGATACAGGTATTGGACTCAGGACAGGCGATTGCAGAGCGGGTCAAGCAGCTGCTACTGAGCAATCAGCTATTGGCAAGTGCTAATATTAAAGGCAATGATAATAACCATATCAATGAATATTGCAATGATGATGGCGAGAATGACAACAACGCTCACCGAGCGATAGCGACAAACCATCAAATATCGCCTACTATTCGACTGCCATTGACTTTTTATGCCAGCAAATATGACGATACGTTGGGCGCTTTGATAAAACAGTTGGTCGGACAAGAGACCGTTTTGCAATACGCTTTTAAATAAGTGCTATCATGGTTTTTCTGATCAGCGGTTTGAGTGTCAGGCGCGCCTATATGACGATGAAACTGCTGTAGTCGAAATAAAATAATTCCATTTCTATAAGTTTATGCTAGTCTGTGCAAAACAAGATATTTGTGCTTTATTTTATCTGCTCGTTACTTATGTCACGACTGAAGCTTAGAGGTGATTGTGCCAAACCGTCGCTATCATATCCACGTCATATGCGCTGACAATGATCAATTGCTGGTATTGGATAACCTAGCGATATTTTTTCAGGCGCGCGCTTTTTTGACTTATGATGTGTCAAGCCAACTGTCAAAGGCATCGTTATATGGGCGCCAATGCATCGACTCCTGCGACTATGCGTTGATGGTAATCGGTGATAGCTATGGCACCGCACAAAAAACCGGCGTCAGCCAAATGCATTTGAGCTATCTAAATGCCAAAGCCAAGCTCAAGCCTTTACTGGTCTTAATCAAAAACCAGCCGCCAGACAGCGCCATCAGCCGCCAGTTACAAGAATTTATCAATGCAGTGACCAAGCAAGACAATCGCATATACTACTATGACAATGCTGATGAAATCGAAAGCCTGCTGGTACAAGCCTATCACACCATCATTGTTGCACATAAAGTCACGGGCGGCTGGATAAAGGCCAGTGACGAGGTCATTGAGTTTAGCAAACAAGCTACTACGCAAAAAACCGCTGAGCGGCTGTCCACCAAAAAAGCCATCAACCAAAACAGCCTGACCCAACATAATCTTGCCTACCCTCATGAGCAGCCCAAAGCCAGCTTTGCAGAAGATAATGTCAGTAACCCCATCGTTTTGACAGAGTCCTTTGATATCTCCTATAGTGCGCAAGCTTATGCAGGAGGTAACCTGACAGATGTGACACGGCCGATGACGCTGACATGGCAAGAGGTACTGAGCGCCTTATCAAAAATTCCCTCGACGTTCTCTAGCTATGGTTTACAAACCGCCATCAACCGACTGATAGCATCAAAAGCTGAAGCAGACGTCAAGCAAGACATGCCAAATGTCCACGCGGTTGCGCGCTGTCAGATATCACAAGACGACTTAAACGTCTTGCAGCGTCAGCTGGTCAGTGCCAATTGGATACAGCTGACCACCTATGGCACACGGGTATCGCAGGAGCTATGGAAGCTGACTTTTTATGCAAAAAACTTGTTAAAAAACACCTCATCTCAGTCTTAATCTGCCTTTTTTAAATTTTCTCTTCTTTGTTGGTTTACTTTTCTCAGTAGTCCTCCAGCAGTAGCAGTCTCGAGCAGATATACCGCAAGCATCTGCGCGCGCGACTACGTTTTGTAATACAAAACATACGTGGCAGAGGTTGTGAATCTGAGCAGGACTGGTGATAATAAGAATCATGAGTCAGCGCACGTTCAGTCGATAGCCGAAGGCCATGAACTAAATGACGAACATGACTAAAGAACAAAATCACTAAAACGATAACACATCATACAATAGCGCTGAGATACGTATCATTGACGATCACTGAATAATTAAGGAGAGTAGACATGAGCAACTCTAAATATGATGAGCGCAACCATGAAATCGACGGCTTAGAAAAAGCCATGCATGATGCCGATCAGTTTCGCACCCTAGAAGAGCAAGTTGCCGACATGAAGCGCCGCGGCATCGACCCGAGTCAAGCCTATAAGGACTTGGATAGAAAAGAAGAAGATGCGGATTGGGGTGATGAGACGTGGAAAGAAAATGGCAAATGGGAGCCAAAAACCCCTGCTGACCTAGACGACAAGGCACGGGAAAACTGGGATGGCGACAATGGTAAGCCCAATCCGCCGCCTATCGTATAACACCGCGTCACTATGATAAAACGATCAAAACGTAGGTTTGTCAAAAAGCCAAGGCTAAAGACTTATCTGTTAAATGTATCATCCTAAAGGTCTCGTCTTAAAATACATAAAAAGGCCACGCTAGCTATAGTGTGGCCTTTTTGTTATCAGAGGGAGAGCGATAAAACCTAGCGGTTATGAGCCTTCATCAATACGTACCAGCTTGATAGTACCGTCGCTGCCGATCACGCGGCGATAGCGCGGGTTGCTAGACGTAGAGGGCTGCGGCGACTGAGAGTAAGCGCTTGGTGCGGTGGTCTGCTGCTGGATCAATTGCCCCATACGATCGGCGGGTGCTGGGTTTAGGGGTTGGCTATTGGTGGGCTGAGAGTATGAGTGACCATACGAGCGCGGGCTTGGGGCCGCACTGCCAACGATAGCACGATAAAATTTTTGCCCTGCACGGCCATCAGCTGGGAAGATACCGTGACTGGTCTGGTATTGCTGAATCGCCGTACGAGTGTTATCACCGATGATGCCATCGACGCCGCCAATATCATAGCCAGCATCGAGCAGTGCTTGCTGGATGTCTTTGGCTTGTTGGCGACTGATACCTGGATCGTCGGTCGGCCAAGCGGTGATAAAGTCAGTTTTGCTGCTGTCCTCACGCGTGATCAAGTCAGATAAGTGGGCAATCGCTAAGGCATAGTTCTCTGAAGCGTTGTACGAATAAAAAGTATCAAAGTTTTTGCCGACTAAAAAAGCGGGCCCATCGATACCGGCTGGCAAGAGTAGTCCGGCGCTATTTAAATCGTAAGGCAGTGGACGACCATCAGCTAGGGTCAACCCTTGATTACGCCAATGGCTCATCGATTTTTTGTTCTTACGGTCGGATGCTGCCCAATAGCCATCAGGGAGTTTGACTTCATAACCCCACGGCTCCCCTGTACGATAGCCACGGTTGTCCAAAAAGTTGGCAGTAGAGGCTAGTGCATCAGGTACGCTATTGACGAGGTCGCGGCGACCATCGCCATCAAAATCAACGGCCAGCTCCAAAAAGGTGCTCGGCATAAACTGCGTTTGCCCAAAGGCGCCAGCCCACGAGCCTGTCATGTCGTTTGGCGCGATATCACCGCGTTGGACGATTTTGAGCGCGTTGGCAAACTCCCCCTGAAAGTAGCTTTGGCGGCGATCAAAGCAGGAGAGAGTCGCTAAGGATTCAAATAGCGGTTTTTTACCTAGTGTCTGACCAAAGTTGGACTCCACGCCCCAGACGCCAAGGACGTGCTCGGCTTTTACGCCATAGCGCGATTCGATTTGGCGCAGCGTATCACGCCATTGGTGCTTGGCACGAATACCATCTTCGACGCGCTCTTTGTCCACCAGCGCCGATAGATAATCCCAGACATCTTTTTGAAACTCGGGCTGATAGTTAAGCGACTGAATAACGCTAGGGTCGGGCTGAGCTGGGCGATAGTTGTTGAAGGTAAAGCTGTCTACGCCGCGAAACTTACTAGAGCCTTTTAACCTATCTAGACACTGCTGAAACTCGCTATTGGACAAGTCTGGCGCTGGTGGTTTGGCCGCTTGGGCAGTGCTGGCAAAGCTCAGACCGATAGCCGCAGCCAGCATGGATAAAGTCGAAAGAGGAGTCAAACGCATGAAAATATCCTATAAACGTCAAAATTATTATGAGAAATGGTGATGGGACGTGATGATAAGTAATGGTTATAAATAAGAGCGATCAATAAAACAGCATAAAGTGCAAAATCGTCATATTTACTTAGAGTAACCAATCTGCATAATAAAGAAAAGCGGTCGCAGCACCCTGTTACTATAAATTGACGTAGGCGTGAGGTTGCAAGCGGCTTGTATATAGCAAGCTATATAGTCGACTCTAAATAAAAGCGTCATGCGTTTATTGGTCAGTTTGCTATAACATTTTTATAGCAAACTGACGATAGGTGAGTTACTTGCCGAATGATGCACCCGTGCGTGATGGCGGGTCAGTTAATTGACCATATATTCGCTAAACTCTTTACGCAGTTTGGCAAGTTTGGGCGGGATAGCAAAGTTGCAGTAGGCTTGGTCTGGGTTTTTGTTAAAAAAGTCTTGGTGCGACTCTTCAGCCTTATAGAACGTCATAGCAGGATGGACTTCTGTAACGACGTTGACGCCCATATCGCGCAGTTTGTTGATGGTGCGATCGACGGTTGGTTTTTGCTCATCGTCTGTATAGAACACCACGCTACGATATTGACTGCCGACATCATTGCCTTGACGATCTTTGGTTGTGGGGTCGTGAGTGGCAAAAAACACATCAAGTATCACCTCCAGAGGGACAACAGTGTCATCAAAATCGACTTTGATAACCTCCACATGACCTGTGGTGCCGCTACAGACGGCCTCATAGTTGGCCGATACTGCGTCGCCGCCCATATAGCCTGAGGTTACGGATGCTACCCCTTTTACGGACAAAAAGACCGATTCGGTGCACCAAAAGCAGCCACCGCCTAAGATAATGGTTTGCATAATTTTTCCTATTATTATAAAGAGATGATCAGATTATATAATCACTTCATTCTAAAAGTGACATAGCGCTACTGGTGTAAATATTGGTCGCAGACGGTCATTTTTCAACTTTCAACGACCTGCTTAAAGGCTCTATCAACTCAATGACACGGTTGGTTTAACGACTGCTTCAGTCATCAATTGATTGCCCTTAGCGTGACCTATTTAGCTTAGCAGGGCATCTGATGGCGATAAGTAACAAACAGTAATGTTATAATGGGCTTTTGCTATTATCAAAACGAGTCGCCCCATGAGCCAATCCAATCCTGCCACTATCAAGCATGACACTTTATTTACCACACCTCTCGATAAAGCGGCGCGCTTTTCTTTTGATGAGCAGGTGGTGGCGTGTTTTCCAGATATGATTCGCCGTAGTGTACCAGGTTATGGTCAAGTGCTGGCGATGTTGCCTATTTTTGCTCGGCGTCATTGCAAGTACCGTCAGCAAGATGATGATGGCCGCCGTGTCAGCCGTGTGTATGATTTGGGCTGCTCACTTGGTGCAGCTAGCATGGCGCTGGCTGGGGAATTTGCGCCGCAGGATTTACAGATTAAAGCGATAGATATCTCACCTGCGATGACCACAAAAGCGGCAACTGTGCTCAATGATAACTATCCTGAGCACGATATCGAAGTCGTCACCGCCGATATCCGCGATGTGACACTTGAGCCATGCGATATGGTGATTTTAAATTTAACGCTACAGTTTTTGCCAGCCACCGATAGAGTGGCGGTGTTAGAGAATATCTATAATGCACTGAGCGAGGGCGGTATATTGGTGTTGACCGAAAAAACCCATGCGTTTGATGAGCAGTATGATGCGTGGCTGGTTGAGCGCTATTATGACTTTAAGCGCGCTAATGGCTATACCGAGATGGAAATCAGTGGCAAGCGTAATGCGCTAGAAAACGTCCTTATCACTGATACCTTAGAGGGGCACCATCAGCGTTTGGATGAGGTGGGTTTTGCACGGCATTTGACGTGGTTTCAGTTTTTGAACTTTGTCTCGATTGTGGCGTTTAAATAGCCTTTCTTTGAGGACGCAATTTTTAACCTTACTTTTTGATCCACATGGTAATTCGCTTTTATGCTTAATGACACTATCTTGCGCGCCGAACGTGAGCTGTATTTGACCTTGCTAACACTTGCGCAGCAGCAGCCGACGGCTTATGAGTGGCTGACCCAGTTGCCAACATGGCTGGGTGCCATCAAAGACAAAGCCAACTATGCGCATGCGCCCGCTTATCAGTCCTCGGTGGCGCGTTTGCCTGATTTAAACGTCGATAGCGTGAACTTAAATAGTTCAGCTATTACTATTAACGCTCCTCTTAATGACTCTGAGCGTAAGCAAGCTTTAGCGCTACTTAAGCAATTAATGCCGTGGCGAAAGGGACCGTTTCAAATAGGTCATGAGAGTTCAGGCATTCAGATAGATACTGAGTGGCATAGCGACTGGAAGTGGGAGCGGGTAGCGCCGCATTTGAGTCCGCTAAAAGGTCGGCGGGTACTCGATGTCGGTGGCGGTTCAGGCTATCACGGTTGGCGCATGGCGGGGGCAGGTGCTCAGACGGTGATTATCGTTGATCCGTCCTGCCTGTTTTATCATCAGTTTATGGCGATTCGGCATTTTGTTGGTGCAGCGGATATGAGTGATAGAGGTAATTATCGCACGCACTATATTCCCGTACCCTTAGAGGCACTGCCGGAGCATAGTCAGCTGTTTGATACGGTGTTTAGTATGGGGGTGCTTTATCATCGCCAGTCGCCTTTTGAGCATCTACAGCAGCTGCGCGGTCAGCTCGTTAGTGGTGGAGAATTAGTATTAGAGACTTTGGTTATTGATGGCGATGCTAACACGGTGCTAGTGCCACATGATCGTTACGCGCAGATGAATAATGTCTACTTTTTGCCATCGGTTGCGGCGCTAATCGGTTGGCTTGAAAAGGTAGGGTTTCGTGAGGTGCGTTGCGTCGATATCGATGCGACGACGATAGAGGAGCAGCGCGCGACCGAATGGATGACGTATCACTCTTTAGCAGATTTTTTAGATCCTAATGACCGAACAAAAACTGTAGAAGGCTATCCTGCCCCGATGCGCGCGACCATTATTGCCAAAAAATAGCACAGTAAAACAGTGCAGTGTTTAGCCGCTTCGAACCCATTTGGATGACTGTCGGTTGAATGAAGGACCCTAGAGCATTGGTTAGATCAACCATCTCTCAAAGGCGACCTCTAGTAAGAGCTTGAGTAAAAAGCCCACAAACCCAGCACCCAGTGCCAAAAAGATCCAAAACGTCCCAGCGCGTCCAGCCTCAGATTTTTTAGAGATGTCCCACATAATAAAAAATAAAAAGGCGATAAATATTGGTAGTAAGACGTACAACCCCCAGCTGGTGATGGTACTAGCAGCAATAGCAAACATAAGATAGTCCTATAAAGTGGTAACGCGTTGTCTGATTGTCTTTATTATTTTATCGTCTGGATAATGGCAGGCGACTCGGCTGCCATGAGGTGTATTGCCTCACTACAGCAAGACAGCAAGACAAACCGTCATTATAGCGTGGAATGTACTGGGTATAAACTACCGCAAAGCCTTGGACAACAGTAACGCTACAATCATAATGTGGGCGTTTTGCTACGCTTAGCGCGGCGCGCGCCGTCTTTATCAGATAGCCAATACTGAGGGGCAAATTGGGCTTAAAGTGTTGTATTTTGACACTAATTTTATCGTAAATAGTGCAATACAGCACAAAGATTGTTATATTTATAGGTTACTTGTTTTTTAGTACTAATGTCTCTTTTGCATAGCCTGTCGCTATTATAATAATCCCATGTCGACTGCTCGCATTCGTCATGTTTCATACCGTTTTTGTTGTTTATTTAACTGAGTTTATACCCTATGTCACAAGCCCAAATCGATACCTTAACCGCATTATTTGACCAAGCTGTTCAAACCTTACAGGCGCAAGACATCTTGCCTGCTGATTGGAAAAACAATAGCCAGATCACCCGTACCAAGGATTTGAGCCATGGTGATTTTGCCAGTAACATCGCGCTGACAGCAGCCAAAGCAGCCAAGAGCAATCCGCGTATGCTGGCCGAAAAAATCGTCGCCGCGTTGCCTGATAATCAAGACATTCGCCAAGTCGAAATCGCCGGCCCTGGTTTTATCAATGTGTTTTTGAACAGCGATGCCAAGTTTGCAGTATTAGCAGATATCTTTGAGCTACAAGACCGCTTTGGTCTAAGCGAGCAATTTGCCGGGCAAAAAATCCAAGTCGAGTTTGTCTCTGCCAACCCAACCTCAAGCCTGCATGTCGGTCATGGTCGCGGCGCAGCGTTCGGTATGAGCGTCGCCAATTTGCTAGAGGCGGTGGGGTATGACGTCACGCGTGAATACTACGTCAATGATGCCGGTCGCCAAATGGATATTTTGGCAACCAGCACCTATTTGCGTTATTTGCAGATCAACGGCGAGCAGGTGACCTTTCCGGTCAATGGCTATCAAGGTGAGTATGTCCGAGATATCGCACAGACTCTAAAGGTGCAGCATGGTGACAGCTACGTTCATCCTTTCGCTGACGTCGCCAAAGACGTACCAGCAGATGCTATCTTTGATACCAATGCCGATGGCGAAAAAATACTGGTATCAGGCGACAAAGAAGCTCATATCGATGGCCTGATTGCCAATAGTAAATCCTTGCTAGGCGAGGGTTATGAGCTGTTTTTAGACGCTGCGCTGAGCAGTATCTTGGCGGATATCAAAGATGATTTAAATGACTTTGGGGTGCGTTATGAGTGCTGGTTTAGCGAGCGCTCAATCGATAGCGAGATCGAGCCTGTCTTACAGATACTAGACGACAAAGGCTATCTGTATGAAAAAGATGGCAATATTTGGTTTAAATCGACCGATTTTGGTGACGAAAAAGACCGCGTGGTACGCCGCGCCAATGGGCAAACGACGTACTTTGCCTCTGATATTGCTTATCACAAAAACAAGTTTGACCGCGGTTTTGATAAAGTCATCAACGTCTGGGGCGCAGACCACCATGGTTATGTCCCGCGGGTAAAAGCGGCGCTGACTGCGCTTGGCATCGATGAGGCGCGCCTCGATGTGGTATTGGTACAGTTTGTGGCCTTATGGCGCGGTAGTGAAAAAGTACAAATGTCTTCACGCTCAGGTCAGTTCGTTACTTTGCGTGATTTACGTGCAGAAGTCGGCAATGATGCGGCGCGTTTTTACTATGTGGCGCGTAAGCCTGAAGTACATATTGACTTTGATTTAGAGCTGGCCAAGTCGCAAAGTAAAGACAACCAAGTGTATTATATTCAGTACGCGCATGCGCGTGTCTGCCGCGTGTTAGAGAAGCTTGAAAACAGTGGCTTTGTGGTAGATGATGCCATCGGTCAGGCGCAGCAGACGAGGCTAAGCGCTCCTAATGAAGATGAGCTGATCAAGCTGCTAGCAGGCTATCCTGCGACCTTGGCGCGCGCGGCAACCGGCTACGAGCCGCACGTCTTGACCAATTATCTAAAAGAGCTGGCCGCACTGTTTCACGGCTGGTACGACAGCAACCGCATCTTGCCAGTGAGCTTGACATCAGGTGAGACACCGAGCACTGATGAGATGGCATTGATGCAGGCGCGTCTACGGTTGTCAAAAGCGGTGCGTCAAGTATTGTTCAACGGACTTAATTTATTAGGGTTGTCTGCCCCGTCTAGCATGTAGTATAAAGAGACGGCCGATAAGCGTAATTTAATGATAGTTAGATTCAGTAGGGAGAACCAGATCCATGCTAGCCAAAAAACCTAAAGGCGCGACCGAAAAGCGCAAAACCAGTAGTGTGTCAGGCTTATTATGGATGTTCGTCGGGGCGATACTGACCTTGATGATTGGGGTGTTTATCTACCTCTCGCCATTGTTTGATTTTAGTCCAGCAGATAGTGCCGCCGGCGATGACCCAGACCGTCAGGTACAGCCGCGTGTCGATACCGACACGGATAATGCTGATTATGAGTTTTATGATATATTGCCCAGTCAAGAAATGGCGACGATTCCTGATGAAGACATCGCCGAGGTGGACAACAGTGCAATAGGCGACATCAATGCCTTTGAGCCGGATGTGGTCGTCACTCAGCCGCAGGATAGTAGCGCCAGCCGTGATGATGAGTCAGGCAATTTTGGTATCGCGAATGGCACAGTGACAGCGCCTAATCAAGGCAATGGCGCGGCCACTGGCGAAAACAGTGATGAGATTGTCATTGTCGAAGAAGACGCCACTTATGATGGCCCTGCGCCTACTAGCGATAGTAATGGCGCTAACCGTAGCAATAACTCAGGTGCCGGAACCGCTAGCGTACAGGCCGCCAAACCGGCAGCCACATACATTTTGCAGATCAATAGCTTTGGTGATGCTGATGAAGCAGATCGTCGCCGCGCCCAAGTACTGATGGCAGGTGTCGATGCAAGAGTGGTAAAAAACACCACAGGTAATGGCTTGCCCATCTATCAGGTCATCTCACGGCCGATGAATAATCGTCAAGCGGTGACCACCGCCCAGCAGCGCCTACAAAATAACGGCATCGACTCTATCATCGTCGAGCAGCGCCGCTAGCATCGGCAGCTTAGGAGGATGATTCGTTTATAAACAAAGGCGTCGCTTACTGGTACGAGCGACGCCTTTTTTATCGTTTATTTTAGGGCGTGTTTTCAATTCACTCGATAGTTATCTAAATGGGCTAAAAATGGCTAAATTTTGCCAACCATCGTCAAATAGCGGGTTTATATCCCGATATGAACGGCGCTATTTTCCTTATTTGACCACAATTTATCTCCAAAAATTACAAAGAGCATGGCTATGACTGTATCGCACGCAGTAGCACCCCACGGTGTCATTAAGGCTTTTTTTCAAAAGTATTTTATTGATGCTTTTACTGGCATGGCGTTGGGCTTGTTTGTCACCTTGATAGCTGGTCTTATTATCTCGCAAATCGGTGGTTGGTTAAATTTGCCAGCACTGGTGGCTGTCGGTAAGCTGGCTGCAGTCATGATGGGGGCGGGTATCGGCGTGGGTATTGCGTACTATCTAAAAGCACCGACGCTGGTGATGCTCAGTTGCTTGGTCGCTGGTATGCTCGGTGCCCACTCCGAGGCGCTAATGGCAGGGACGCTATTTACCGCTCAGGTAGGCGCACCTGCGACTTTTGTCGCTATACCAGGCAATCCGATTGGCGCGTATTTGGCATCGGTATTTGCGTATCGTGCTGGTACGTGGGTCGCAGGTAAAACCAAACTTGATATTTTGTTGGTACCATTAGTGGTATGTAGTACGGCGTTGCTGGTTTGTGCCCTAATTAATCCGCCCATCGTCGCTGCCGTCAGCGCTATTGGACAAGGTATCCAAGCAGCTACTGAGCTGCAGCCGTTATTGATGGGGGTGGTGATAGCTGTGGTGGTGGGGATTTTGCTGACACTTCCCACCTCCAGCGCTGCCATCTGTATCGCTATCGGGCTTGGCGGGCTGGCAGGCGGTGCGGCAGTGGTGGGCTGTGCGGCGCACATGATCGGCTTTGCGGTAGCGAGCTTTAAGGACAACGGCATGAGCGGGGTGATCTCTCAGGGGCTTGGCACCAGTATGCTACAGATTCCCAATGTACTAAAAAAACCATTGGTGCTATTGCCTGCGGTCATCGCAAGCGCCATTGTCGGCCCTATTGCGACCGTCGGCTTTGGGCTGGCATGTACCGCAACTGGCGCTGGCATGGGGACGGCGGGGTTGGTCGGGGTATTTGGCGTTATCGAGGCCTCGCAAGGACTGATGAGCACCGCACAGCTATGGACGGCGATTGTGTTATTGATGTTTGTGCTGCCAGCCGTGATTGCCGGTGTTGTCGCTTATGTGATGCGGCGTATGGGCTGGCTGGTAGAAGGTGATATGAAGCTACCTTAAGTATTACTATGATGGTTATGCATACCGCAAAAAAGCCCAGTTTATTTTTTTATGGATTTTTTATACGCCTTTTGTGCGCTTGGGCGTATATATTTATGCATACAGACGAGCGGACACAAAAAAGCGCCTGAGCACTGCTGCCAGACGCTTTTTTTAGAATTATTGTCAAGATAGCCTACCATTTGTCCTACTATCTTTAGTCATGCTCAGATTAAGCAATTTTAGGCGTTTTGCCTTCATTGATGACCGACTCATCGACGATCACGGTTTTGGCGTTTTGCATCGATGGTAGCTCATACATGGTTTCTAGCAAGGCGTTTTCTACGATAGAGCGCAGACCACGCGCGCCTGTTTTGCGCTCCATGGCTTTTTTGGCGATGGCATCGAGGGCTTCTTTGGTAAACTCAATCTCAGCGCCTTCCATATCAAACAAATACTTGTACTGTTTGACCAGCGCGTTTTTTGGTTCGGTCAAGATTTGCACCAGCGCTTCTTCATCCAGCTCTTCGAGCGCGGCCAGTACCGGCAGACGACCGATCAGCTCAGGAATCAAACCAAACTTAATCAAGTCTTCAGGCTCGACTTGCTGAAGCAAATCTGAGCTACGGCGGCTGTCGTCTTTTGAGCTGACATCCGCATTGAAACCGATACCGCCTTTTTCGGTACGCTGCTGAATCACTTGGTCGAGGCCAGCGAATGCACCACCAACGATGATGAGGATGTTGCTGGTATCGACTTGGATCAGCTCTTGCTGTGGATGCTTACGGCCACCATGAGGCGGGATAGCAGCAACTGTACCTTCGATTAGCTTGAGTAGGGCTTGCTGTACGCCTTCGCCCGATACATCGCGCGTGATAGACGGGTTGTCGCCTTTTTTGCTGATTTTATCAATCTCATCGATATAAATGATACCTTGCTCAGCTTTGCTCACATCATAGTCAGCCGCTTGCAGTAGTTTTTGCACGATGTTTTCGACGTCTTCACCGACGTAGCCTGCTTCGGTCAAGGTGGTGGCGTCGGCCATGGCAAAAGGCACGTCGAGCAGGCGCGCTAAGGTTTGCGCGAGCAGTGTCTTACCAGAGCCGGTCGGGCCAATCAGCAAGATATTGCTTTTTGCCAATTCAACCATGGCATCATCAGCGCCAATCTTGGCTGTTTTGTTGTCATTGGCCAAAGTCTGGCTGACTTTTAGGCGTTTATAATGGTTATAAACCGCCACCGCCAAGGCTTTTTTGGCCGCGTCCTGCCCGATGACATACTGATCAAGCTTAGCGCGTATTTCTTTTGGCGTTGGTAGTTTTTTATTGACCCACGAGGTGTCAATATCGCTATCGTCGCTCTGCTCGGCGCTGTCTGCGATTAAGTCGGTACATAGCTCAATGCACTCATTACAGATATTGGCATCGTCAGAGGCAATGAGCTGTTGTACGTCACTTTTGGCTTTGCCACAAAATGAGCACTGTGGGGTGTTATCTTCTGCCATAAAAGGCGCTCCTAAAATTTAAAGCTTATAAGTATTCTGAGTATGTCCATCAATGCCCAAACAGCAAGTGCTCAGGCATAAAATGTAACAAAATGGCTGCGGATATCGCGATGATGGCGCGGCGCCCAAAGCCTACAACGAAGTCGGACGACGCTCTAGTACTTCATCGACCAGACCGTACTCTTTGGCTTCTTGCGCATCTAGCCAAAAGTCACGTTCGACGTCTTTTTCGATTTTCTCAAGTGGCTGGCCGGTGCGCTCAGCCAAAATACGGTTTAGGCGATCACGGATTTTGAGGATTTCACGAGCATTAATCTCGATATCGGTCGCTTGACCTTGCGCGCCGCCTGATGGCTGGTGAATCATCACGCGTGCATTGGCAAGTGAGTAACGCTTGCCTTTTTGGCCTGCTGCCAATAGGAATGAACCCATGCTATACGCGCCGCCCATACAGATGGTCGATACTTCAGGCTGGATAAAGTTCATGGTATCAAAAATTGCCAAACCGGCACTGACTGAGCCACCTGGTGAGTTGATGTATAAATGAATGTCTTTGTCTGGGTTTTCTGCTTCCAAAAATAGCAACTGAGCAACGATAAGATTGGCCATGTGGTCTTCGACTTGACCGGTCAAAAAGATCACACGCTCACGCAGCAAGCGCGAGAAAATATCAAACGAGCGCTCACCACGTGAAGACTGCTCGACCACCATGGGTACTAAGGCAGACTGCGGAGCGCTTTGGATGTTTTGTACGTCGTTGTGCGCACTCATCAACATATCAAAATACGGGTTGGCGGTGATGCGATCATAATCTGTCATAAAGATGTCCTATGTATAAGTCCATAAAATAAAGGGTTTGAGGGTAGCGAGTGGCCAAGCTTTGCTGACGGCTTATCATTGTAAATACGGCCGTTTATACCTAGTACGAGCCAGATGCCGTAAAACCATCTAGGTGTCGCTAAAAAATAATTGAGCTAATGGTAACTTTTTTATTGAGGCAATAGTAACTTTTTAATGTGAAAATTGATAAATGACTGTCTATTAATAAGGCGTCTGCAACCATTTATCAAGGGGTTGGTCATAAACGATGATGAAAAACACTCGATAAAAAGTCAGTCAGTGTGGGCGTACGTGCCAGTACTCTATCCATCAATAACTATCTACCAAGAAAAATGCCCTAACACAATGGTTAGGGCATTTTTGTATTACCTTGGTCGTCGTTACCAATGATCACCCGTGCTTAGCGATGATCGTAATGGTCTGGCTGGACGACTAAGCAAAATTACATTGCTTGCTGCTGCTGAGCGGCGAGCAGGTCTTGGTAGCTGACTTCTTTGTCAGTTACTTTACCTTGGCTGATCAAATAGTCGACCACTTGGTCTTCTAGTACCACAGACTCGATGTTGGCGCGTTGCTGCTTGTCATTGGTATAGTACTCGATGACTTCGCTTGGGTCTTCGTAGTTTTCTGCCGCTTCTTTGATGAAGTTTTCGACACGCTCTTGGTCAACTTCTAGGCCTTCGGTGTCGATGACGCGAGCGACGATGATGCCAAGACGGGCAGCACGTAGCGCTTGCTCTTCAAACAGCTCATTTGGCAGCATGTCTTTGTCAAAGCTGTCAGCGCTAGCGCCGAACTGCTGAGAAAAACGCTGCATCATCATGTTGCGCTGACGCTCGATTTCTTGCTCTAGCATGGCGTTTGGTACGTCAAACTCGTTCTTTTCTAGCAATGCATCAAAAGTCGCTTGCTTGACTTGGCTACGCGCAGCGTTTTTGATTTCACGTTCCATGTTTTTGCGTACGTCTTCTTTTAGCTTCTCAACGCCGCCTTCGGTCACGCCAAATAGCTCTAGGAACTCGTCGTCGATTTCAGGTAACTTAGGTTTTTCGACCAGTTTGACGTTGATTTTGAACTGTGCTTCTTTACCGGCTAGGTTTTCTGCTTGGTAATCTTCTGGGAAGGTCACATCGATGACTTTTTCTTCGCCAGCTTTCATGCCTTTGATACCCGCTTCAAAGCCAGGAATCATCTGGTTGCTACCGATGACCAATTTGAAGTCTTCAGCTGAGCCGCCTTCAAATTTTTCGCCGTCGATAGAGCCTTCAAAGTCAAAGGTCACTTGGTTGTCTTTGGCTGCTTTGCCTTTCTTTTCAACATACTCTTGACGCTGCTTTCGCAGGTTTTCGATCATGGTGTCGACGTCTTCGTCACTGACGGTTGCAGTGTGACGCTCAACTTCGATTTCATCGATACCTTGTACGTCGATTTCTGGGAAAATCTCAACAGTGGCTTGATACACCAAAAAGTCGTCTTCTAGTTTGACGTCGTCGATGTTTGGCATGCCAACGGCGCGGATGTCTTCAGCTTTGATCGCTTCAAAGACCGTATCACGGATCACATCGTTGATCACTTCTTGCTGGATGCCCGCACCGTACTGTGAGCGGATGTGCGACATTGGCACTTTGCCTTTACGGAAACCGTCGATTTTGGCGGTTTTCGCCACTTGGCTGATGCGGCCTTCTACTTTGTTTTGGATTTTTTCTACGGGGACTTTAACCGTCAGCTGAGTCTCTTTATTAGATAGCTTGTTGGTTGTGACTTGCAAATCTGTAGCCATGTTAATTACACCTTTAGGGTTAAATAATAATGATAGACAATCGCACCTCAAAATACGGGCGTGTGCTGCTGATTGCCGTTGGAATAAATAGGGGATAGTGATAGCGCGCAGTCGCTCAGCTGGCCTTTAAACAATCGCCTCAGGCGTCCCTATAACCTAACTGTGCCACGGCTATAAGGCCAAGCGTTGTCAGGCAGCGTTTGAGTACACGCTATCAAATATCAATAATAAACCGTTTATGCCACGCATAATAACGCTTTTTGCTGAATTATACAGGCAAATAACGGCCTTCAACAAAATTTTAAAAGTAGAACAGTATAATCTATCTGTTTATTAAAGTAAAAATTATCTGTTTGCCTATTGTTTGCCTATAAAGCGTTCTTTATTTACCTTATGTTTGATGACATGCATCATTAACGCTAACGCTGTTTTAGAGCGCGTCAACTATCATAGCGGTAGCTGCGTCAATAACTGCCGAATGGCTTGGCCGCGGTGACTGATGCTGTTTTTGTCAGCGGCGCTAAGGCTGGCGGCCGTCGTTTGTAGCTTGGGCAGCCAAAACAAGGGGTCGTAACCAAAGCCGCCGTCGCCTTGCGCTGTCTGCAAGATCTCACCATGCCACAGACCTTGGGCGATAATCGGCAGCGGGTCATCAGCGTGACGGACCAGCGCTAGTACACAGACGAACATACCCTTAATGGGTGCGTTTGGGTTTTGCTTACGAATAGGCTGCAAATCAGCGATGAGCTTGGCGTTGTTTTTAGCATCATTGCCATGCTCGCCTGCGTAGCGCGCCGAATAGATGCCAGGCGCATTGCCCAATACGGGCACGCATAACCCTGAGTCATCTGCAATGGCAGGCAGGTTGCTGGCTCGGCTGGCATGCCGCGCCTTGATGATGGCGTTTTCTACAAAGCTGAGCCCATCCTCGATGGCATCATCGATATCAAGCTGGCCTTGCGGGACGATCGTCACATCCAAATCTGCCGCCGCAAATAGACGTTTAAACTCAGCAAGCTTGCCTTTGTTATTACTGGCGAGTACCCACTGGCTGGCAGCGGTTGCCTCGTTTGGCAATGGTACGGGGTGACCAGATAGTTGGCCTGTGGTAGTGCTCATAAAATCATTCCATCAAGTCGAGGGACAAAAAAGACGTTACCAGTAAATGCGGTAGGCTAAATAGAGTAGGCATGCATAATGGCTCGCATCCGCCCATTTATTATACCGGTTAAGCTCAAACGACCAGATAGCGTGGCTCGATAAATAACCAATTGCTATACAGGTTGTATTGTCCATAACATTTAGTAACTGATATTGCCGCGTACAGTTGCTATAATAGGTGCCAAGATTCAGTGAATGATATCTTATAGCTTGTGAATATTAAGTTAATAAACGCCCGCAAAGTCAAACACTTGGCTTTCGGGCAAAAAATAACACTAATGTTACTTTTAGATTCATGACAATACGTGATATTGTGAGTAAAAATATCATGTATAAACCACAAAAGTATTAAGCGATAAAATTCATCTCAAACAATAAACTCAGCCAATTTAGCTCGGTATGTTGCTTGCCTCTGTGGGGCAGGTGAGATAAGAGCGGCAAATAAGCAAGGATAAAATAATTATGTCAAACATTACTCTACCAGATCTACCTTATGCAAAAGACGCGCTAGAGCCACATATCAGTGCCGAAACGCTAGAATACCATCATGACAAGCACCATGCGGCGTATGTCAATAAACTAAACGACTTGCTACCAGGCTCTGGTCTAGAAGACAAAACATTGCCAGAGATCATCAAAGCCACGGCAAAAGATGACAGCAAGCAAACCATGTTTAATCAAGCCGCGCAAGTATGGAACCACACGTTTTACTGGAACTGCATGACCCCAGAAAACGGCGGCGGCGAACCGACTGGTGATCTCAAAGCAAAAATCGAAGAAGATTTTGGTAGCTACGACAAGTTCCGCGAAGAGTTTAAAAACGCAGCAACTTCACAGTTTGGTTCTGGTTGGGCTTGGCTTGTCGCTGATAAAGTCGGCGGTAAACTATCAATCGCGAAGACTGGTAACGCTGACAACCCATTGGCCCATGGTCAAGTCGCCGTATTGACTTGTGACGTATGGGAGCACGCTTACTACATCGATTATCGTAACCGTCGTCCTGACTATGTAGATACGTTCCTAGACAAGCTCGTGAACTGGGACTACGCAAACGCAAAATATAAAGGTCAAGATGCCGGTGTTGAAGAGTAATCTTTAATCACTAAAGTTTCGATTAATAAAAAAGGACGCTGAGAGGCGTCCTTTTTTTTGGTTTACTGTTATCAAAAATTAGTTTCTGTAGGGTGTGCCCTGCGCACCATTTATAAAAGTAAACTCTCAAACTAAATACTCTATATCTTAAGTGGCTTCTGCTATTCATATAAAACAAAGGTTAAAACAATCGTTGGTATGTAGGGGACACGCTACGTTTTAACATTCAACTTGTTCAGAGTACCTCAAACCCAAATCCACCCAATGCCTCTCGCAACATCGCAATATTATAATACGCATGCGCGTTGACAGTGTTTTGAAAAAAGATATAGAGCGTTTCAAAGTGCTGGCGCTGATTGGCAATCGCTTGCGCCCAGTCCTGCATCTCCGCCTCAGAGTAGCGATAATCATGACGATCGCTGGCGCTCATCGCATCCCACCAGTTCAGATTGTTGCCATGCATGCGCAGGTAGCCGGTGCGCTCGGTGAATATCAGCCGCGCAGGCGGTAGACCGCTGACTTTAGGATAGTCGACGCTACCCCAAATGAGACCTTGCTTGACAAAGCTATCGACCACTTGCGGGGTGTGCCATGCGTTATGACGAAACTCAATGGCGAGTGGGTAGTCGCCAAACCAGCTGACCAGATTGGCCAGATATAGCCGATGCTCACGAGTACGATCAAAGCCATGGGGGAATTGCAATAGTAAAGGCGCGAGCGCATCGGCTTCGATGAGTGGGGATAGGGCGTTTAAAAATGCTTGTGCATGCTCGCTTGTGCCTTTGCGCGCATGGCTAAAGTCTTGATGCAGCTTTACCGCAAACTTCAACTCGCTATCGGCTTGTACATAGACTTTATCGATCATACCAGCAAAGGCTTTTTGGCCGATGGGCGCGTAAAAGGTGCTATTGATCTCGACCGCGCCGTATTGACGAGCATATTCGCGCAAAAAGTCTGTCTTTTTGGTGCCGGCTGGGTACAGCGTACCAAGCAAGTCGGTATCGCTATAGCCGCCGGTGCCAAGGTAGATACGCGGTGTCGGGGTACCGTCCATGTTGACCACCCTTTATCGTTTTTAATGTTTATTGCTCAGCTTATTTTTTACGTGACCATAGCCATTCGATGAGTGCCAATAAGGCGTTGGTGTCCTTACTGCCGCTCAACTCACACAAGATGGCGGCGCGTCCGTCATTAAACAACGACTGCGCATAGCTGGTCGACTGCTCAACCCCCATCAGTTTGACATAAGTGGATTTATCCAGTTTTTCATCGCTGCCAGCAGGTTTACCAAGGGTGTCGGTGCTGGTGGTGACATCCAAGATATCGTCTTGGACTTGAAAAGCCAGACCAATATGCTGGGCGCACTCTTGTAGCGCCATGCGCTCTTGCGCGGTCGCGCCAGCACAAATCCCGCCCATCAGCATCGCCGCTTCGATGAGCGCGCCGGTTTTATCACGGTGGACGGCTTCTAATTGGCTTTGGGTAATATCGGGGTTGGCTTCGGCATTGAGATCCAGCGTTTGCCCTGAGACCATACGGCGAGCACGCGGCGCAAATACCGCGAGCAGCTGACTGGCTATCGCGGCATCAAATGGCGCAAAAGTCGGCAGCTCTGCGGTCAGTACCTCAAAGGCGAGGGTCTGGAGCACATCCCCTGCCAGTAGGGCGGTTGCCTCGGTAAAGACGATATGCGCGGTTGGCTGCCCACGGCGCAGCGCGTCATCGTCCATACAGGGCAAGTCATCATGTACCAATGAATAGGTATGCAACAGCTCGACGGCCAATGCCGCCCGTCGCGCCATATCATAATCGGAGTCGTTTTCTAACAGGCTTTCTAATAGAGGGTTTGCCGTGTTGCCTTGCGTCATGGTCTCAGAGATATCTGGGCTGATAGGCTGCGCCTCGCTTTGCCAGCGATCATCATTCACGCTGGCAAAGGCGCTGGCGACCAGTAGCGGACGCACCAGCTTACCTTGCCCCGTCATCACATATTGGCAGGCATCCAGCAGCGGGCTTGGCAGCTTGGCATACGCAAATAACACCTCGATATCTTTGGCAATCTGCGTGCGCACAATCTGATGAAACTGCTTGGTTTTATTATTGATATGGTGATCAGCATTATCATGCGCGCCGTCATTTATACGCAAAAAAGACATAAAGCCAGAAGTAGGAGAGACAGTCATAATCCAACCATTTATAAGAGAGACAAGAAAAATAGCGATAGTGTAGCATGATAGCAGGCCCTGCTTATGAAGCGCGTAATATCCGCGCCAAATTTTTGGCAGTTTTTTGTCAAAAAACACGCTAAAAAACACAAGAGACAATGCCATATGTAATGCAGTACGCCTTGAACTAATCCTCGTTACGTATTGACCGTGTTATTTAGTGATTGAATGTGTTGTGATGAGGCGGCTGTCCACTGAGTATACAACTGGTCACTTAAAGCACATTAGCCACTAGGTAAAGGCGAGTCTCGACTTAAGAGTGACTTGTGAGTATGGTATTAGCTTGTGACAGTGAGGGGCATAATCCCCTACACTAATTGCCGTGGAAATGGGCTGATAAAGGCAGTCGCCGGCGTGAGTGAGCTGGACTGTCCAAACCGTCATCGCTGCATCTACATGCGATGGCGCTCCCCAATCAGCACCGACAGCCGTAGTAGATACCTGTAATATATAAACAAAGCGCCAAACGATGTTGTACAAGCGACGTAAAAATAAGTACATTACTATGAGCGCTGGATAATAAAGATATCTTCACTGTGCGCCCGCTAGTGGTTTGTCGTCAAGACGATGTTTGTCTTGAAGGCGGCGCACAGTGCTATTACCCATTTTACTAACAGTAACTGGCTATTGATTGTAATCCAAAACGTAGCTTTCGTTATATAGCAAGGAGTTTCAAATGGTATACCAAGGAAATCGCATCACGGTGACAATGCTAGAAGATGGCATCGCCAACATGCAATACAACGCCGAAAATGAGAGCGTGAACAAGTTTGATGCCGAGACCAACAAACAGTTTGGTGAAGCGGTGAGCGCACTAGAAAAATCCGACGATGTCAAAGGCCTTATTGTCACTTCAAGCAAAGGCGTGTTTATCGCGGGCGCTGACATCACAGAGTTTGTTGGCTCATTTAAAAACCCAGAAAACGAGATCAAAGACTGGGTGGTGAGTATCAATGAGACCTTTAACCGTTTTGAAGATCTGCCATTTCCAAAAGTAGCGGCTATCAATGGCGCAGCGCTAGGCGGTGGTTGTGAGATGACCTTGGTGTGTGAATATCGCGTCATGAGCGACAAAGCCAGCATCGGTCTGCCAGAGACGCAGCTCGGTATTTTCCCAGGTTTCGGTGGTACGGTGCGTAGTACTCGCGTCATCGGTATTGATAACGCTTTAGAGCTTATCGCGACGGGTAAGCCAAAAAAACCACTTGAGGCGCTAAAGTTAGGCTTAGTGGACGCTACTGTTGCCGCTGATGACTTGCAAAACGCTGCTGTTGACCTAGTCAAAAAATGTATCTCAGGCGAGCTTGATTGGCAAGCCAAACGTGAAGAGAAGCTCAATCCTGTTAAATTAAACCAGCTTGAGCAGGCCATGGCGTTCAATAGCGCTAAAGGCATGATCTTCTCAAAAGCCAATCCTAAGCAGTATCCAGCGCCAGCGCTCGCTATCGAAGCGATCGAAAAGCACGTCAATCTGCCACGTGACAAAGCTATCGAAGTTGAGGCCACTTATTTTGCCAAAGCCGCTAAAACGCCACAAGCTGAGAGCTTAGTCGGTCTGTTCTTAAATGATCAGCTGGTTAAGAAGCTGGCTAAGAAACACAGCAAACAAGCGCATGAAATCAATGAAGCCGCGGTATTAGGTGCAGGTATCATGGGCGGCGGTATCGCGTATCAGGCAGCCAGCAAAGGCTTGCCGATCATCATGAAAGATATCAAATCTGAGCAGTTAGATTTGGGTATGGGTGAAGCGAGTAAACTACTTGGCAAAATGGTCGAACGCAAAAAGATGACCCCAGCGAAAATGGGCGAAACGCTAAGCCGTATCCGTCCTACCTTGAACTATGGCGACTTTAGCGAGACTGATATCGTTATCGAAGCCGTAGTAGAAAATCCAAAAGTGAAGCACGCGGTACTCAAAGAAGTCGAAGGCTTAGTCAAAGAAGACGCGATTTTGGCTTCGAATACTTCAACGATCTCTATTACGCATTTAGCAGAAGTGCTTGAGCGCCCAGAGAACTTCGTTGGTATGCATTTCTTTAACCCAGTACACCGTATGCCGCTAGTTGAAGTGATCCGCGGTGAGAAGTCCTCTGAAGAAGCGATTGCCACCACGGTTGCGCTCGCAACTAAAATGGGTAAAGTGCCCGTCGTCGTCAATGACTGCCCAGGCTTCTTAGTGAACCGTGTCCTATTCCCATACTTTGGTGCTTTTGACTTATTACTTAAGCAAGGCGCGGACTTTACCCATGTCGATAAAGTTATGGAAAAATTCGGCTGGCCGATGGGTCCTGCTTACCTAATCGACGTCGTCGGTCTAGACACAGGTGTGCACGGCGCAGAAGTGATGGCAGAAGGATTCCCTGACCGCATGAAGCCTGATTATAAAGGGGCGATCGAGCATCTATATGAAAATGAGCGCCTAGGTCAGAAAAATGGCGTTGGTTTCTATAAGTACGAAACCGACAAGCGCGGTAAGCCAAAGAAAGTCGCTGACGACGCTACTTATGAGCTACTTAAAACCACGACAGATAGCGACAAAAAAGAGTTTGATGATCAAACCATCATCGACCGTACTATGCTGGCTTTCTGTAATGAGACCGTACGCTGCCTAGAAGACAACATCGTCAGCACGCCAAGTGAGGCGGATATGGCGATGATTATGGGCGTCGGTTTCCCGCCATTCCGCGGTGGTCCTTGTCGTTATATCGACCAAATGGGTCTCGATAACTACTTGGCACTATGCGAAAAATACGCACACCTTGGCAAAGCCTATGAAGCGCCGCAAAAGATTCGCGACATGGCAGCCGCTGGCGAGACTTTTTACGCCACAGCGTAACGAGCATACCGTATTAGGATAAGTGGGGTGCGTTTGCTGACGTCGCTATCGGTGATAAAAAAATAGCAGACGCACCGTTTTGGTCGGTTTTATCAGGTCTGGCCTGCCGCGATAATATCCAGCGCGAAAACATCTAGATAGTTATCGTACTGATGTACGGATCGCGTGATAGATGGCTATAGAGCCCGATTAAATCGACAACACTGACAATAAAAATTGAAAAGGAAGATAGTATGACAACTTTAAGTCCAAAAGATGTGGTCATCGTAGATGGCGTACGCTCGGCGATGGGAAGATCTAAAAACGGTATGTTCCGCCATGTTCGTGCTGATAATCTGTCAGCAGAATTGGTGCGTGCTTTGGTAGAGCGCAACGATTTTGACACCAACGATGTCGAAGACATCATCTGGGGCTGTGTCAACCAAACCCTAGAGCAAGGCATGAACATCGGTCGCAATATCGGTCTATTGGCAGGTATTCCAAAAACCGCTGGTGGTCAAACGGTCAACCGTCTGTGCGGCTCTTCTATGCAAGCTCTGCACACCGCAGCTGCGCAAATTATGACCGGCCAAGGTGATACCTTTATCATTGGCGGCGTTGAACACATGGGTCACGTTGGTATGATGCATGGCATCGATCTAAACCCTGCCGCCTCCAAGCATTATGCCAAAGCCTCTAACATGATGGGCTTGACCGCTGAAATGCTGGGCCGTATGAACAACATCACCCGCGAAGAGCAAGACGCCTTTGGTCTTGAATCGCATCGCCGTGCATGGGCTGCGACCACTGAAGGCCGTTTTGATAATGAAATCATCGGTATCGAAGGTCACGATGCTGATGGCCGCTTGCAGCTATGTACCGTCGATGAAGTGATTCGCCCAGATGCGACGATGGAGCAAATGCAAAAACTGCGCCCAGCCTTTGACCCTAAAGGCGGTACAGTGACTGCTGCGACGTCATCTGCACTCTCTGACGGTGCCTCAGCGATGCTGGTCATGAGCGCGCAAAAAGCAAAAGATCTTGGTCTAAAGCCTCGCGCTCGTATTCGTAGCATGGCTGTCGCTGGTTGTGATGCGGCTATCATGGGCTACGGTCCGGTACCTGCGACCAACAAAGCCTTAAAGCGCGCTGGCATGAGCATCGATGACATGCAGACCATCGAGCTAAACGAAGCCTTTGCCGCCCAAGGTCTATCTGTACTCAAAGCCTTGAACCTGACGGACAAGCAAGATATCGTCAACATCAATGGTGGCGCGATTGCACTGGGTCATCCACTAGGTTGTTCTGGTGCTCGTATCACGGTTACCTTGCTAAACGCTATGGAGCAGTCTGACACCGAGCTTGGCCTTGCAACCATGTGTATCGGCCTTGGCCAAGGTATCGCCACTGTGATTGAGCGTGTTTAATCAATAAAAGTAAACTATTTTTCTGAATGTCTTGTAAACCGAATGCCCCTAGCGTAATGTTAGAGGCATTTTTTATGGATATAATGAGAGGGTTAATGACGCACGTCGCAAAGTGTGTGCAAGAAATGACGAGTGTTCAATAAAGCGTATCTCCATTGACGCATTTAGAAAACTGTGACTAAATAAGAGTGACCAAGACACTATTAATATCAATTTATAATATTTATTTAATGCTCATTTAATATTCGTTCTAAAATATTTTTAGTTGCAACTGTCAGTCGTACAAGGAGTGTACTATGTCTACCATGATTACCGACCGCACGTATCGTATCGCCCGCGAAAACACCCAAGCGATGCTGATCGATGTCCAAGAGCGCCTTACCCCGCATATCTATGATCATGAAAATATCGTCAAAAAAACCGTGACACTGATTAAGGGGTTGCAGGCGCTTGATATCCCTATCATGCTCAACGAGCAGTATAAAAAAGGCCTTGGCGATACCTTACCTGAGATTCGTGAGGTGCTTGCAGATAACAATGCCAAAAGCTTTGAAAAAGTGACCTTTAGTGCGTGTGATAACGATGAGTCATGGCACCATTTGGCGCAGCAAAACCGCAGTATTGTGTTGCTGTTTGGGGCAGAGGCGCATGTATGTGTCATGCAAACGGCGCTTGATTTGTTAGACAACGGTATGCAGCCGGTCATCATCGGGGACGCTGTCGGTTCGAGATTCCCGTATGACAAAAAACAAGCCATTCGCCGTATTCGCCGCGCAGGTGGAGTGATCAGCACGGTTGAGTCTATCTTGTTTGAGCTGTGCCGCAGTAGTCAAGATCCGGCGTTTAAAACCATTAGCAATTTGATCAAATAACCTTTTGTTCAAATTGCTTTGTTTGTGCTGCCGCAAGTGTGTGGGTCAGATATAAAAATCGCGCTTGATGACTATAGTCAATTTGATATAAAAACGATACCGTGAGATGAAACGTTGTTTTTCGTAGCCTCTGTCGGCATAGGCACAGCACGCAAGAAAAACGACGTTTCATTGAGCGACTTGATAGCCATGTATCTGATTTATTTGAACTCGACTACATCAGCGCTATTTTTACGTCTAGGATCGGGTTTTGTACTAAAATGAGCGCTACATTTGCTGATTGCTTAAGAGAGAGACATGCCATCCAACCATTCAATCCACCCGACAACTTTAAATGACAATGTCTTTGCTGATAATATCGATATTGATGATGTGACGCATTTTTTATTAGAATTAGATGCGCTAAAGCGCGTCAATCGGCGCAGCTATGTCACCCAGACCACCCGCCGCGAAAACTCAGCTGAGCACTCTTGGCATTTGGCGATGGCGTGTTGGTCGATTGCTGAATTGTTTGCGCTAGACGTCAATCACGAGCAGCTGCTCAAGATGGCACTGGTTCATGATTTGGGTGAGATTGATGCTGGTGATACTTTTTTATACGACAATACGCGTCATACGGCGCATATCGAGGAGCGTCAAGGCATAGCGCGCTTGCAAGCGGAGCGTGGCAATGGCATTGTTAACTTAGCAGCGGTCTGGGAAGCACAGGAGACAGGCGATAGCAAAGAAGCGCAGCTGCTACGGGTGGTGGATCGCTTATTGCCGTTTTTGCTCAACCTCAATACCAATGGGCAGACGTGGATTGAGTTGGGGGTGACGCGCTCGCAGGTGGCTGGCGCGCATGCTTTTATCAAAGACAGTTTTCCGCCTATTCATGATTGGCTGTCACAGCGTATCGATTATGCGACCAAGCAAGGCTGGCTAATCGATGCGTGACCAATAAAATCGTTAGCTTGGTACGGCTAACGCTGACCGCGGCACCTATCGGCAGCGGCGCAAAACTGGCACACGCTGCCAAAAAACAAATCGGCGTGCTGCGACCCTTCGATGCTACCAAAAATCATCCCAGTAGCACTGTGCTTATTTTAGAGTGATCAACTATGGTCACATAGATAGCCATTAAAAAACAGACAGATTATCTAGCGTTAGCCATACCCAATAGCTGTCCCATTTTTACCACACTATTGGCTTGCAGGCTGTCTTGCCAGTCGGCTTCTGCGCCTTTTGGCAACACTACTATTGCTGTTGAACCTAAATAAAAACGACCAAGCTCATCGCCTTTTTCAAGCTTCATATCGTGCTCGGTCTCTTGAATATCGTCGGTACGGCTGATTTTGCCAGTGGCGACTGTCTCGATACCAGCGACAATCATCGCACCGACCATCACGACCGCAGCTTTGCCGTAGGCGGTATCAAACAGGCACACCAAACGCTCATTTCGCGCAAACAAGTCAGGTATGTTGGCAGCCGTGGTGTTGTTGACAGAAAACAGTGTGCCCGGCACATAGCGGGTTTTGGTCAAGGTACCAGCAAATGGCATATGCACGCGGTGATAATTGCTGGGTGCCAGATAGACTGTGGCAAAACTGCCATCGGCAAAATAATGCCCATCTTCGCTATCGGCCAGCAGTTGGCCGATATCATAGTAGCGCCCTTTGGCTTGCAAAAGCTTATGATCGTCAATCTGACCGAGCTGCGAGATGATGCCGTCAGCTGGGCTGACAATCCCATGCGGCGTGGCGTCGATAGGGCGCGCGTCTGCTTTTAACTCACGAGTAAAAAAGTCATTAAAGCTCTCATAAGCACCTAAGTTTTGGCGCTCATACTCATCCAAGCTGATATGATAGGCTTTTGCAAAGCTACGAATAAAGGTGCGCTTGACATAGGGGTGGCGACTGGCAGCCAAACGGCCAGCGACTTTACTGAGCTTTTGTTGCGGGACAAGCTGCTGCAAGGTGGTGAATACATTCATAATATGGCGACCAAAATAAAGGTGAGAGAGTAATAAATAGGCAAATAAATGATGATATTTTATCATGGACGGCCTAAGTTTGTATGAGCATAATTGGTAAGGGAGCATAAATGAAAGCATTGATACAGCGAGTACATGGTGCGAGCGTCAGCGTCGATGGGGATTGTGTCGGGCGTATCGAGCGCGGCGTGCTGGCATATATCGGTTTGGGGCCTGAAGACGACCTACAAACGGCCAAGCGAATGATTGATAAAATCCTTGGCTATCGTATTTTTGAAAACGACGATGACCCTACCAAATATGGCAAACTGGACAAAAATGTCCAGCAAGTCGCTGGCGGACTGCTGCTGATATCACAGTTCACCCTGATGGCAAAGACCGACAAAGGCCGGCGTCCTGATTTTGGCGGTGCCATGCCACCAGAGGCAGCGCGCGTGCTGTTTGCTCAGCTAGTCGACTATGCCAACAGTCAGCACCCTCAGGTAGCGACGGGTCAGTTTGGCGCAGACATGCAGGTTGCGAGTATCAATGATGGGCCACTGAATTTTATATTAGACGTGAGCTAAAGCATCAAATGTGAATCATGATGGTGAGTGCCATCTGTTTAAGGGAAGTGGCTTGGTCTATAGCAGCCGCTTAAATGACAAATGTCATCAAACTGTCACAATTACCGCGTTTAATAGGCAAGCAGTGGCGAGTGATTATCGCTCTTTTTTATACGTCTGTTTTGTCCCTTATCACTGAGAATACCCTATGTATAATGAGCAAATTTTGATTGTTGAAGACGAACCTGCAATCCGCGAGATGGTCGTAATGACGCTAGAGATGGCCGGTTTTGATAGCTTGCAGGCAACGGACGTATCAGAGGCGCACCAACAAGTGGTCGACCATCGGCCAGCGCTGATTTTGCTAGATTGGATGCTGCCTGGGGACAAAAGCGGCATTGATTTTTGTCGTATGCTCAAAAGTGATGAGCTACTCGCTGAGATACCCGTCATCATGCTGACAGCCAAAAGCGAAGAGGACAGCAAGGTGCACGGTCTGGATGCGGGTGCAGATGATTATATGACCAAGCCTTTTTCGACGCGCGAGCTGATCTCAAGGATCAAAGCGGTTTTGCGCCGTAGCAATGCTTTGAGCGCCGACAAGACTATTGAGATAGGCAAGTTAAGCCTCGACCCCAAAAGCCAGCGAGTCATGGCGTCTGGGCAAATCATCGATGTCGGACCGACCGAATATCGGTTGTTGGCGTTTTTTATGAGCCATCCTGAGCGCGCCTATACGCGCACCCAGCTGCTTGATCAAGTGTGGGGCGGCAATGTCTATATCGAAGACAGAACCATCGATGTGCATATTAAACGCCTACGCAAACTGCTGCGCCCTCATGACTGCGATAAGCTGATACAAACGGTGCGCGGTACTGGTTATCGCTTCTCAAGTGTTGTTGAGGCCAAATGATCGGCGCTCATACTGTCAAAATAGCCGCCGCAATTCTGTTGCCAGTCCAGCTATAATCACCATAATTATCAGTAAGTGATTACCAGTAAAGGCCACTTAGCAGATAGAGATAATCATCATTATGATAACGAGATAACAAGTAGGGCAAAAAATAGGTCACGAAAAATGGATGAGTAACATAATGTCAAAGCAATGTACCGAACAAGATATCTCAGAGCCGATAGCGCTACAAAACACCACCGATCAATTAAAAAAAATAAGAAGTGCGCTGCGGGCGCTGCGCGATGCGGTGATTTTACTCAATGACAGTGATGGTCTGGAGTGGTGGAATCAGGCCGCTGAAGATTTACTATTATTGCAGGCAGCAGATAAAGGCCGATGTATTTTTGACTTTATTGACGCACCTGAGTTTCGTCAGTACTATCAAGTGCCAACGCTGGCTGACGAAGGCGTACATATAAAGTCATGGCGCGCGCCTGAGCGCTATTTAAAGTGTGAGCTGACCCCATTTGCCGACGAAAAGCTATTGATAATCTACGATGTGACGCGTCTGCATCATCTAGAAGAGATGCGCCGCGATTTTGTGGCCAACGTTTCGCATGAGCTGCGTACGCCGCTGACCGTGATGATGGGGTATTTAGAGAACTTTTCGGATCAGCCAGACATGCCGCCGCACTGGAAGCGCGGCTTTGAGCTGATGACCCAGCAGACAGCGCGCATGAATAGAATCGTCAATGATTTATTGCTGCTATCGCGTATCGAAATCGAAGAGACTCATGAGCTGCATTATATCGATATGATCAAGCTGCTGACTCATATCTATGATGATGCACAGGCCTACAATCAAGAGTACGGTCATAGCATCCATCTACAGATAGATACCTATGATGGGCTGTACGGCTCAGAGATGTATCTGACCAGTGCCTTATCCAATCTGGTGATCAATGCGATTAAATACACGCCAAAAGGTGGCGATATCACCGTCAGCTGGACCAAAACAGCAGAGGGTTGCCGTTTCGCCGTCGAGGACAATGGCATCGGTATTGCGCCGCAGCACATCGCCCGCCTGACAGAGCGTTTTTATCGTATCGACAAGGGTCGTAGCCGTGCCACAGGTGGCACAGGCTTAGGGCTGGCTATCGTCAAACACGTCTTATACCAGCATGGAACCAACCTACAAATCAAGTCGGTAGAAGGCAGCGGCTCGACATTTAGTGCGGTGTTTCCGCCAAATTACGTGCGCTCTGCTGCCATTAGCTGAGGTTTGATGGCTATTAGCCAATGTCAGATGGATACGCAAGCAATCGTCGTGCTTATCATGACAGGCTAGCGGGCAGGCTCGGATTTTTGTAAAAGCGGGTAGGGGTTGACCGCATTGCCTTGGATATAAATCCCATAATGTACGTGCGGCGGTGTGCCCTTGGCGTTGCCGCTATCGCCGACATAGCCGATGATATCACCCGCATCGACCCAGTCATTGGGGGCGATATCGGCATACTCCTCTAAGTGCGCATAGTAGTGGCCAGCGCCGCCAGGACCAACGATGACCACCACACGCCCGCCTAGGGTGTTTTCGCCAACCTTACTGACGATGCCTGCTGTCGTCGCTTGTATCGGTGTGCCTCGCGCGGCAAATATATCGATCCCTTCGTGTGTGCGGCCTTGACTGCGCGCTGCGCCCCACGTGTCGCTTAGGTTTTGCTGAGGCAGTGGCGAGGGCAGGCTGTTTTCTGTTGGCAGATCTTGCTGCAATAAGCTGAGCTGTTGCCATTTGGCGATGACAAAGGATTGGGTTTGCTGGCTAATGCTGGGCCATAATCTGTCTAATACAAACAATAACATCAACAATACTGCTGCTCTAATCAGCAGCTTGAGCAGGCGGCGAAAAAACCTAGGCCGCGGTGGTGGATTGGGCCTTGGTGGTGGCTTGTTGCCATCGGCGATCATAGCGATCCTTTGTCAGTATGGTCATAGATATTATAAGAGATCTGCGCTAGCAGGTTTGTATCGCATTGTTATATCTGCTTGTTATCTTTGGCTTTTAGCCCCATAAACAACAAGGCAGTCTATGGGATACCGTGCGTTGTTTGCGCGGAATAAAACAGACTGTTATCGATTATGGATACCCAACGTGCTACAGCGAGCTTTATGACTGATTGCCTCAATATGCCAAGTCTGACTGATACTGCTTTGGTTATCGATACCGAAACCGATCAAGGCCGTGACCCAAGACCGATTCAGGTTGCTACCATCAACGTAGCGACGGGGTTTGAGTGGATGAAGTACTTTAATAGTGGCCGTGCCATCTCACCGGTGGTCATCAAAGTACATGGTATCACCGACGATGATGTGGCGGGTCTTGCGCGTTTTGATCTACAAGCGTTTGATTTGCCCACCTACCTCATCGGCCATAATGTGCGCTTTGACTGGCGCGTAATAGGCCGTCCGACTACCAAGCTGATCTGTACGGTGCGGCTCGCCCGTGTGGCCTTCCCAGAGTGGCGCTACTACGGTCAGTCTAAATGTATCGAGCAATTGCTGGGTAAGTCTGCAGCGAGTGAGCTGACCTGCGCCGCCCATGATGCGCTGGGTGACGCCCGTATGTGTTATTTGCTGTATCAAGCATGCTGCACGCGTTTACAAATCGCGCCGACAGACTTTGCCGCGGCTCATGCCATCGCAAATCAAGCCAACCCTGCCAGTAGGATGCCATTTGGCAAATATAAAGGCCGACTTATCACCGAAGTGCCCATTGGCTATATCAAGTGGATGCTAGGTAATATCCATAATTTGCAGCCGTCGCTGTACTCTGCTCTACGTCAACGTGTCAAAGCAGAAGATGTGCAAAAAGATTGACGCATGCCTTAAAAAGCCATGCCCTAACACTGCTGCTCCAACCAGTCCACCGCCATTTGCCATAGTGCTGGGGCTTTTGCATGGGTGCGGCGACTAAAATAGCGCATATGACCGATATGACTTAAACCAAAATCTTGTGGGGTATAAAAACGCTTTTTGGCAGGCATCTTGGTAAACACACGTATCATGTCATCTATATTGTCGCTGTTGGCGATATCATCGTCGCTAAACCCTAGCCACAAAGCGGGCATGCTAAGCTCATCGTAAAAATGAGTATGTATGCTGTGACCAAAGGCGGTTTTGATATAGCCTGCGCCATTGCACCACTCGCGCCACTGCCGAGCAACGCCGCGTGGTAATGGCTCGCCCATACCGATTTTATCCGCTGGTGTATAGCCTAATACCAAGTTACTAAGTGGAATAAAAGCATCCATAAAACCCATGGCCTTGAGCTTATAGGGCATGTCCATGTTTTTGATCTGCCCTGACGAGCAGGCGACATTGAATACAGACTGTACGGTCTGATAGTTTGGCATCAAGCCAATCAGCTGACCGCCGGCACTGTGACCGATGATGTGATATGTGGTATCAGCAAACTCATCTTGCAGAGCATCAAGCACGGCTGGCAGGTCATGACGCCCCCAACTGATCAATGAGGCGTCACATTTGGGCAGCTCAGTGCTTAACGACTCGCCAATACCTTCGTTGTCAAAGGTCAATACACCAAAACCGCACGTGGCCAAATAAGTGGCAAAGTGGTGATAAAACTGACGTTTAATACCAGTGGCAGGCGCTATCATGACTGCCGCTTTTGTTGTATGTTGCGGGCGATATACTGTCGCGGCTAGCGGCTGATTGCGTTCAGTCATGATACTCAGGGCATCGGTTTTTATGACATGTCTGTCTGTTGGTAGGGAGTTTTTCGCTTCTTCCATGAGTTGGCCTTATGGTCTGATCTATAGTGTGGGGGCTGGTGTTTTATGATTGTGGCGGCTACAAGGTTTGGGCAGTTCTGCTGGCTCTAACGGCGTGATGGTCAGTCCGTTATGAGACTCTGATGCGCAGCTTTGATGATATCAAGCTCATGTAACAGCACCGCTTATGTTAAGATAAATGAGGGTAGCTGAGGCGGGCAATGATGACTTGTAAGTTCTATACGCTATGACTGGAGCGGCGCTTTGTCACATTTTTATCGTCATCAGTCAACTGAGCACTCACCTAAAAACAATAATATAAAAATTGAGGAAGCACTATGCAAATGAAAATCAATAACGACACTTATGAAGTTATCACCAGTCAAGATATCACCAATATCGAAAAAGCCGTCGATAAATCCTCACTGACCATGCCCCTGGTTGCGGTGTATTGCGGCTCGCGCCTAGGTAATCATGAGGTGTATGAGCAAGCCGCTCGCGAGCTGGGACTTGCGCTGGCAAAAAACGGCATGGGTCTGGTCTATGGCGGTGCTAGCATCGGGCTGATGGGGGCGGTGGCGGATGAGGTCGTCAACGGCGGCGCTCAAGCGGTCGGTGTGATTCCAACCTTTATGCTCAAACACGAAATCGCTCACAATCAGTTGACGCGCCTACATTTGACCGACACCATGCATACGCGCAAAACCGTCATGGCAGAGTATGCCGATGCTTTTATCACCTTACCAGGTGGGCTTGGCACGCTCGAGGAGATCATGGAGATTGCCACGTGGCGTCAACTTTATCAGCACGAAAAACCCATGATTATTCTGAATATCAATGGGTTTTATGACCGGATGATAGAGCACTTGGCCTATACCGCTGAGCAAGGGTTTATGAAGCAAGAAGATTTGGCGCGTCTGGTGGTGTGTAATACCATCGGTGAAGCGATTGAGATGCTAAAGACGGTGGTCACCATCGACGATGCTGTCGATACCGAAAAGATGGCGGGCAGCGAAAGCTAAAATGTGCAAAGTCTCACAGGTTGTCAAACTCAGAGATTAAAGCTCTCAGAGAGCAAGACGCTCAGAGGCCGAAAAACGCAGACCATCTAATAGCGGTGGTCTGCGCTTTTTTTATTGAATTATTGAGTCGGAGTTTTGCCTCGTCTGCGCTGTGAGCGGGATAGAAGCAAAAATAAGCGATGCCTCATAAGCTAGACAGTATGGCCTCACGGATACCATGGTTTACTCCCGCCATGGCCACTGGAAAACCGCGCTGCTCAGCCAGCTCGCGAGCCACACTATCGATGGTCAAGCTATCGTTGTGCGTCAGATATGGCCATTTATGAGCATAGCGGTGACGGTTTGCGGGCGCATCTGTTGTCACCAAACCCAGCTCAGCCAGCTCATTGACGATTTGATCCGCTGCAATCAAGGTCGAGGAGGCTTTGACGTTTTCTGCGCGGGCATAGCGGATATCGGCGTACAAGCTGACGTCAGCGACGCGCAAAGTATCGTCTTCTCCAGGAATTTGCTGCCCACCATACAGGGCATTGCCAACGCTACGAGCACTATGAAAGGTCGGTACAAACTGCGCCACATACTCGATGGCTTGTTGGCTACGCGCTTGTAGCGGCGCTTTGTCCCAGCCATCCTCGATGTAGTGTACGTACTGCTGCGGTAGCTTGGGCTGGGCGCTGTCAGTATTCGACGCCACCAATCCATCATCAAACAAAGTAATGGCATGACTCATGCCATGAATCTGAAAATAACCATCAGGATAAGGCGTCAGCTGCGCCATCCCTTCAGGGGTGCCGCGATTGCCGTAGACGATGATCTCGGGTATCTGACCACCAGCTTCGCCCCAGTGGGTGATATAGGAGGACTTAAATTCGACCATACGGGTGACGGCGACACCGACCATATCATCGATGATGCCCGTACGAAATCCGCACGCATTGATCAGGTAGTCGACCTCGATAGCGTCTTCTTGCACCGCCTCTGTCGAGCTGCTTGCTGATTGGTAGTCGATGCGCCATTTGGTCACATGGTGATCGGCGTTTGTACAGTTTTCACAATCGACAGGCATGACCTGTGTCACCGTCGTATCGGTAAACACATGAGCGTGCTCATACTCTGCCAATGCCAGCTGTGCTGACGCGGCGAGGCGAAAGATATTCCAGCCGTACTCTTGGACGACGATAAGCGGGAACTTGACTTTGTTTAAATCCAGATACTTGGCAACTGGTATCATCCACTCATCGACGGTGCGAGGAATGGCGACTTGCTCACGCTCGGCCAGCGCCAGCAACTGCTCATGGTTATAGAGCTGATAGTAGTCCTCAGGCTCGCCCAAGACTTTATTGTTTGGGTCCTGCGCGATTAGCTCGCGATAGGCGTCTGTCAAAATCTCAAGGCGTGGTAACAAATCCTCAGGCAAGCCCTCATCGCGTGTCGGAACGGCAAACACGGTGGGGCGCACATCGATGGTATAAGGGTATAAGCGCAAAATATCGATACACTGCTTGAGTAAGGCGACGCAGTCTTCGTCAGGGATTTCGCGATACAAGTTGCCGCCGGCATGCAAGTGGCACATTGGTGGGCCGTCGATGAGAGATTGTTTTTTTTCAAACACATACGTCTCAAGCCCCAATGCAGCCAGGCGAATGGCAATCGTCGCGCCTGCCGTGCCGCCGCCTAAGATACCCACACGCTTTGCCGGTCGCGGCATGTCCGCCGTCTTAGCCGATGTTTCATCAGTGGCTGTATTGGCTGGTATGCCGCTATGGCTAGAATTGGTGTTGTGATAAACGGATTGCGTCATTGTCGTTGTCATATCCTTAATAGCCTGAGCCGCGCTTAGGCTGCACTTATTAATTATAGGGTCGGTCGCTTTTGATATGCGTGCGCCTATCGCCAACTTCAACATCTTATCGTCATTGTTAGTCAATGCTGATCATTCGTATAAAGCTGTTTTAATATAGGGGATATTTTACGAAAGTTGAGGCGAGCATAAGATGACAAATACGTAAGTACATGCATGAGTTTTGTCAGTAGAGCCGAGAGCAAGACAACCCAAAGCCTGTATAAAGTGATAAGGCGCCTTGGTATAAAAGGTAGGCAGTCTGGTGGTTTTAGAATAAAAATTAGCCCAAACGATAAAGGGTGACCGCTGCAAGTAGCGTTGACTTTTGTAAAATAATCCGGCTTTTGTAACAGTACACATTAAGACAAATGCCGCGTTTTTAGCCTGCGCTATAGTTGATACACTCTAAAAATGTCATAGCGCTACTGGGATGCTATTTTTAAACGTAGGTTGCGCAGCCTCTGGAAACGCAGCACGCAAGTAAAATTTATACCAATAGCGCGTTTAAATTCATAACAGTCTTATATTCAGATAACTATATATAGTGAACAAACCTTAAAACAGCGACAGCGCTACCGGTACTCACTTTTTTTTTGACAGCAATGTGTCTTACTTTTATCCACATTTTTAAAATAAAGATATACCCTAGTCAAGAACAGCCATGATGGTGGCTGCTTTTTGTGTTGGCTTATGACGGTTAGGGTGATGGTGATTAAGATGATGGTCGTATAAAAAAGGGACGTGACAAGGGCGCTCTATATATCTGCGAGCGCTTCAGCTGGTGCGGTTTTTACCGCAGGCACGGTGGTGGCAGGTTTTCTATATAAGGGGAAAAAGTCTGAATGTGAATCATCTGGGGTCAGTCTACGCGCGGCTACCAGCTTGGCATACTTGTCTGGGTTGATGATGAGCCTATAGGTCTTAAACAGCAACTCTTGTGAGCTAAAGCCTTTTTTGTACTCGTATAAAGAATCCAGCGCCGCGCCCACACCGCCGCCTAAGTGGAGAATTTGATAGTTATTTTCTCTACCCCAACTGCGGGCGGTATGAGTAATTAGCTTGGAGGGCTGCAGATGAGAGTAGGCACAGCACGTGCCGCCGAGGTGAAACTGCATGATGCCAGACTCTCGGCAGAGGGTATAAATAGTAGACGCAATCGGCGTATCATCTTGATAGGCGGTGATGAGTAGTATCCGGTCTTGTAGGTTTTCTAGCAGATTAAAAAAGTAATCGTCATCAAAAAAATAGTATTGATCGGCCTGCACATGCGCCATGGTTTCTTTATAAATGGCAGAAAACACCAGCGCACTGGCTTTGGTCAACCGCTCAATTTTGATCACGACATTATGCTTGATGGCTTTTTTGATGCCTCGGCGATGACGGTTTTGCGTCTCGCTCCAGTGCGCGGCCTCAGACTGACTCAGATCAGACATCAGCGTAAGGCCATGAGTCAAAGTCTTGCCAACCGTCGGTATCCAGTCTTTATTGATAATAGGGTGCAGGCGCATAAATAACGACACGCAGCCTTTAGCAAAAAGCCGCTCCTTCACTGCTTGCAGCATATAATCTGCCTCCGCATCACTAAGCGACTTGTCCATCAGTGGGCCACCATAGCCGTAAGTGGTGGTTGCATCCCAGTATGCCGAGTCTATTTTGCGGATGATAATGGGCAAAAAAAGTTGTTTGTTTTTATAGGTGGCCATCAGTCCCATCGGCGTGCCTTTATCGACTATCGCCGAAGCCGCCACCCAGCCTGATAAATGATATATATCAAAATGACAGTGTTTTATCTTTTTGTCCCACTGTTGATCGATATCAAGAAAATCTATCTGTACGGTATCCATCCTTCTGCTCCCTCAGAGGTTTGTTGATATATTCATAAATTCGTATATAAGAATATATCAACAAACCAAGGGGTAAACAAGAAGAGAAAGGCATTTATGTAATATATTGAATATAAAAGTATGAGCACAGGTTTTTAATTTAGCAGGGAGCGGCGTAGAAGCGCCAGCACGGCTCTAGTGTGAGTAAAAGATGCCGCGCAAAGTTGGGACACGCTCTTGCATCAAATGCCAAAAACCGTTAAAATCGCGGTTTGATTTTCCCGCTGGGGAAAGGCTAAGTGAACAGAGGCGTGGTGTTGGGTGCTGGAATAAGCCAGTGATGCAGTTGCCACTCTTAGACATGTCCTTAGTGCCTCAGTTACGTATGCCAGCATGTGTTTGATTGCTCATCAAGCCGCCTGATACATACATCGGACATAGAGAGATTATTATGCGTAAAGATATCCATCCTAACTACCAAGAAGTTTTGTTTCACGACACCAACGCTGATGTGTTTTTCTTGACTCGCTCAACGGTCAGCACAAAAGCCACTCGTGAGTACGAAGGTAAAGAATACCCATACTTCCCACTTGATATCTCAAGTGCATCGCACCCATTCTATACAGGCGAGCAGCGTAAAACCTCTACCGAAGGCCGTGTTGCTAGCTTTAACAAACGCTTTGGTGCATTCAGTGGCCGTAGCAAAAAAGCGGCTGACTCTGCTGAGTAATATGCGCTTATCGCGTCATGTTATATGGCGCAGTATAAAAAAACCGCTGAATAATCAGCGGTTTTTTTATGTCAAATCAGCCAGCATCTGTTAGCGCTCAAGGAGCTGTGCGATTAGCGCCGCCAACTGCTGCGCCCACAAGCCATAAGTCAAGCTGCTGGGGTGAAAGCCATCACTGGCAAACATCGCCGCGCTATCAATGGGGCCGCTGCCGCTGTGCATTTCGGCCATCATCGCAAAGTCAGCGGCCATGTAGTGTACACCGCCCTGAGCCTGACACACGTTTTGCAATACCTTGTCGAGTGCCATGGCTTTGGCACCGATAAAGGCGTTGAGCGGCGCGGGTAGTGCTGGCATTTGCGCCATCGGTGGTAGGCTTGAGAAGACAATCTTGCGCGCGCCAAATTTGCGCTGAGCAATGGTGATGATCTGCTCGAGTTGCTGTTGCCACTGGTCGGGGGAGACGTTCGCTGTGGTGTCATTGACCCCGATGCTCAAAACCATGATATCAACAGGCTCGCTGGGCGCAGACAGCACATACAATCGCCGCAAAATATCAAAGCTGGTGTGCCCTGTCGTCGCCTGCAACGACCAGACAATCTCAGCAAACTGGCTATGAATAATTGGCTGTTGCTGCAGAATGGGGATTAGCTTGCCTGCTAGCGCTTCTTGCTGTGTCAACGTCCCGACCCCTGCTGCTGCGGAGTCGCCGACGATCATCAACTGTAGCGCAGGCTTCGATGCTTGAGCGAGCGTCTTAGTCGCTGATACTAGAGTGACCCGGCCGCATCTCTCACCGGTAGGCTCAGGTAGGCGTACCGTATCACGTTTGACCTTGATGCCTTGGTACAGATAAATTGGCGCAAGCAGCACATCTTTTTTGGATAAGTTTAGAGAAGCTACCATCCTGCACGCTCCCGAATGGTGGTCAGGCTGTCGTCGATCAACAGCTTACCGTCGACATACACATCGCGTAGTAGGTTGTCAGCAGTCGATAAGTCGTCGAGTTTGATGGTTTTTGGTTGGCCTTGGGTCTGATTGATCAACGCCAAGCGGCCTTTTTTTGAGCGTTTTGAGCGGCTGGTCACAGGGTCCTTATAGACATCCTTCCAAACGCCATCGATACAAATGGCGCTGGCTTTCATCGCCCAGCTCATGGTGTCGCGGTTGACTTGCTGCAATAATCCGCCGCCCATCCCAAAGGTGATGTTATCCGCGCTAAACCCAGCCTTTAGCACCACATCGATGATGCTGCCCAAAGTGTTTGGGCTGATACCATCACCTTGGATGATACGCACATAGTCTGGCAATACCTTATAGCCTTTACTATTGATGGTGGTGCCAAACTTCACAGCCAAGCGCTCTAAAGCTTCGCGTACCACTTTGGCAGGCTCGCCGCTGTCTGGTCTGATGACCAGCGTGCCGCCCATGTTTTGGACCTCGTCTTTGAGACGGCCGCCCCAGATATTATCTATGGCGTTCCATAAATCATAACTGTCAGAGACCACAGAGACGCTTTTGCCCGCGCCGCCAAACTGCGTGAGCATATTGGCAAAGGCGGCTGTCTCGCCGTCGCGACCCCAAGCGGTCATGGTACTGTGCTCGGCGGCCGGAATCGAAAACGCTGGCATGTTTTTATCCATCCGATACCAACGGCTGGCGGCGACCAGCGCCGTCATTGAGTCAGTCCCTGCAAAGTTTACTAAATGCGCCAAACTGCCTAAAGCGACTGATTCTTGGCTAGAGGCACCGCGCGCGCCAAAATCATGCAGCCGAAACGTAAGCGAGTCGCTATTGTCGGCAGACTTTTCTAGGGCCTGACGAATGATGCCTTTACAGTAATGCGAGACGCTAGCGACGGTGGAGGGGTACCAAATAGCGCGTAGCAGTGCGGTCTCGATATAGCTTGGTAGCCAGTAAAACTCAGGATCGGTATTGATGACTTGGCAGACGACGTTTGAGACAGGGACGATGCTGCCTTCAGGGACGGCCTCGATACGTAGTGGCAGGTAGCCACCGTGTTTATCGACCAAACGCTCCCAGCCTGCACGGTTAAAGGTCAAGCCATGCGCTTGAATGACCATTTCGGCTTCATCGATATCTTGATGGGTGATAGGGGTGCTGAGGTACTCTTTGATAAAAGCTTGCAGACCAAAAAACACCACGTCGTAGTCGCCTTTACGTGCCTCAATGTAGCTTGACAGATACTCGCTACCGCTTGGGTATTGCGCCCAATGTGAGGTCTTGTAGCTGTCGCTATTTAAGATTAAGTTGCTCAGGTTGCCAGTGTACATCACAGAACTCCTCTGCGTTGAGATGCCGCGGCTGCCTTGTTATATGGCAGCTGCGGCGGTGAGCCGTTACCGTCTATCGGTGCTGGCATGAAAACGTTACTTAGCCTGCTTTTAACACAATAATCATAAAGACTCAGCGCGCTGTTTGCCTACTGTTTGCCTACTGTTTGCCTATTATAGCCCTACCATTTTGGTAATGATCGCATAGTGGTCTTCAAACATCATGGTGGCGTCCAGCTCAGCCAGCGGTAGCCAAAAAGCCTTGGCCGCATCGTCGCCGCCTTTGACTTTGGGCAAGCCTTTTGGGTCGTTTTTTAGCTGAAAATAAAACGCTTGGGTAATCGTACGACCGCGCGCGGAGCGGTACGGATCGTCAAAGGTATGCTGACTATGACAAGAGCCGCGTAATACTGGCTCAGGGACTTTGAGCCGTGTCTCCTCGCGCAGCTCACGGATACAGGCATCAAACAAGGTCTCTTTTGGGTTCACAAACCCACCGGGCAACGCCCAAAGCCCACGTCCTGGCATGCTGCGGCGTTCTACCAATAAGATATGGCCTGATTGTACAATCAGCGCATCAGCAGTCATAAAGGTGGGCGGATAGGGCGCAGCCTGCCATTGTCTTTTATATTTATCGATAAAATCGGCTTCTTCGTGCAGCTGTTGATAGTCTTTGGTTTTTTTGAAATCATCGAGCACTTGACGGGTGGACTCAGGCGTACGCTCAGGTGTTGGCGTCGCCCCCATCAGATAGCTGTCGCGGATAGGCGTGGCTGATAGGTTGTGATAATTGGGAACGGAGACAGAATCCCAGTTGGGAAACAATGATAGATAATACGACGAGCTGTCTTTTGAGTGGCCTATCAGGCCGATATCACTTTGCAAATCACCTGTGACAGATTTGACACCGGCTTGTACGTACTGAAGCCAGCGCGTGTCATTATATAGTGCATCATCTAACCCCACGCAGTGGATGCGCGCGGCATCAGCAGATGAGTACGCGTCCTTAATCATCGCGGCACGCTCAGCGACGCTAAAAGGATTGCGTAGGCTGCGTGGTAGGTTGGCTGAGCCAATCAGCATAATCACTTCATCAGCGCGCTGTAGCGCCTCGTCGACGACTGCTTTATGCCCTCGATGAAAAGGCTGAAAACGTCCGATAAAGACCAGATAACGATAGTGTCTGCGCTTATCTGTTTGCTGTTCTACTAAATCACCCATATGTGCCACTGTCCTGCCATTGATATGTCAATAATAAAAAAAAGGTTAAAAACCGTGCTGCCAATATGACACAGCAGCAGTGCCACTGACAAGTGCAAAGATGTTTTATACCGTGTATGGGTTTGCTGATTTACCAAAAAAGGAGCGAGCAGACGCTAACGCCTTTACGGTGGTGATCATCTGGCGCTATAACGATCAAGTCATCTGGCGTGCTGTTCGATCCAAGCGGCGACCGTTGGCCAAATCTCTGTCGCTGCATGACGGCTAATCATAATGCGGCTATGGGTATAATCGTCTAAATCACCACGGCTGCGCGCATACTCTCGAAAGACATTGGTAGCGTTATTATTAGTAGAGGTGGGGGCAGAAGAAGGTCTGCTATTAGTAGCGCGGTTAAAGGCATCAAAAAACCGCCGACAGCCAGCGGTTGGGGAGATAAATTTATCACCCTTGGCACTGATGGCATAGATAGGCATCGTAACCATCGGCATGTGCTGTCGATAATCAAAAGGGGCATTGTCGGTAAACTGTTTGCGGCTGCTATTAAAGTTTTGTTGCAAGTTCCAATCAAACCACTGGTTCATGGTGTGATAGCTTTCGTTGATCGGCCCCAGTTTGAGCTTTTTGGCAGGGATATAACCGACCGCTTTTGTCACAAGCTTGGCGGCAAGTATCTTGGCGTAACTGATAGGGCTGGCGGCCGCCGCAAACGCTTGACAGGCAAACATAGTGGCGCTGTTGATTTTATCGATATAATCTGGATATTGAATCAAAAACATCGTTAGGCCCACGCCGCCGCCGCTATGGGTGACGCAGTGCAGATTATTGAGTTGTAATTCATCAAAAAAGTAGCGAAAAGTCGCCTCATAATCATAGGTTGCGATGGTCTCAAAATCAAACGCTTCTTTAGGCGCTGGGCTGTCGCCATGGCCGCGCCACTCCATGATGTAGCACTGATGGCCTAGACCGGCCAGATACTCGGCGATTTTTAGACAGGTTTGTTTGTCTGAAAAGGTGCCATGGGTCAAAAATATATTTTGTGCCTTGACGCTTGTGTCAGGGGCGCAAGGTGCGCCAGCCGTTGCGTCTGCGTGTTGTTTGATACTGTCTGCTATCCGCCAAACGGCTATTTGCTCGCCGTCCTTGGTCGTCACGAGATGCCGCGTCCGTGTCATCATAAAGCGCTCTTTTACCCTCAGTTTTTATCACAATATCCCTATAACTGCCGCTTAGTTATACCATAATTGATGAGTCTTTGATGGCCGTTTTATGACCAACCTAGCCAAATGAGTATATGAATGAAGCAAATTGAGCGATAAATAGGGCGTGTTGAACATTCGACCATGGCACTGACAGCGACTATTTTTTAGGCGATTCGATGTTAAAAATAATAAGTTTAGTCATTCTAAGCGCTTATTTTTAACGATGAAGCGGCAAAAAAGAGTCC